>Ga0114922_10001506_pt1 | contig 22267 bp, 20 predicted proteins | sample AartaG_FD_100975 | JGI IMG/M metagenome (GOLD analysis project Ga0114922, IMG submission 100975) | Deep subsurface microbial communities from Aarhus Bay to uncover new lineages of life (NeLLi) - Aarhus_00045 metaG | ecosystem: Environmental > Aquatic > Marine > Oceanic > Sediment | place... | reverse complement strand
GACTGGCGAGAAGGTGAACTTCTCCGCGTTGCTGGATCGACAGGGAGAGACCATAGTCATAGGGGAGGTCGAGTTGAAACGTTTCACCCTGCCTCACCCGACAGCTCCGTACCGGCGTCAGAAGAATGACGGCACTATTGAGTCGAAGTCGGATCTTTACGAGGCGGTGTTTCGAGGCGTTGCCTCTGCGCTGCGATGAACGCAACGGTGCCCCTGACGTCCGAGCGCCTGGGCCTCGGCAAGCAAGCCGACGTTTTCAAAGGGCTTGACATTCTCCTGCTGCGAGGCTGGAGCTTGCTCAGAAGAGATGTCATGATCGTCGATCAACCAATCATCCGCTTAGCCTTTGACAAAGACTTCCAGAGGTACGCTTCTGGGCCGCTGAGCTTGCCGGAAGACCCCATCGATCACTCCGGTTTTTGCCGAATACGTCGCCCGTCATCTTGTCGAGAGGACAATGCCACTTGACCTGGTCCATTACGAGGCGGCGGCTGTGGAATGGTTCTTGCTCGGCACAGTCGAAATCCCCCCGCCGGGCATCATCTTTGATAAGGAGGTATAGATGATCGACTTCAAGACTGAAGAGCTGTTGACGCTCAAAGACGCGTGTATGATTCTGCCTCGCCGGCGCCGAGGCCGCAAACCACATTTTGCCACGCTTTGGCGTTGGGCAAAACGCGGCCTTTCAGGCGTGAAGCTCGAAACCCTTAAGGTGGGAGGAACGCTCTGCACCAGCCGGGAGGCACTTCAGCGTTTTTTCGACCGGCTAACCGAAGCCGACCAGAACCCTGTGCCTGGCCGCCAGTTCAAGATGCGGACACCGGCCCAGAGGCAACGTGCTATTGCCCGGGCAGAGAAGGTGCTCCGCGAGGCTGGGATATGATGAGGGAATGGGGCACGGTGGAACTACCGCGGCTGATACACATTGTCGTAGCCGCCGTGGCCGCTTACTTGCCTTTCCTCACCCGTGCCAGAGCTTTCTGGAGCTTATCACTGGTGGCGCTTGTATAACCAATCTGTGCGGCCCGTGCAGGAGCCACCCGCTTCAGTTCACGCCAGAGTGTCGTCCGGTTGGTGACTCGTTTCGCCCGCTTTCGCGGTTTCGCTACTCGTGGGGCGATCACGCCTGCTGCCTGTTCTTTGACGATCTGACCTATATGCGCCAGTTTGCGCTCTGGCGGCACAGGCCAGCTCAGCACGTCACGGATCATTCCCAATTTCCCATCGGTCATAGTCTCCTCCTTTCGATACCTATTGAGATATAGTCCGATATGCCGCCAAGTGCAGTAGTTAATCCCGGAGGGCCCGATGGAGTACTACGGATAGCTACAAAGTAAGCCTCCGATTCCCCCGCTCTTTACCAAGCCAGATGCAGCGTCAGATAGTGTAACATTCTTTCCGTAAATCCCCTTCTCCTCGCCCTGCTCGCGGTGCCGGGCTTGGTCGGGAGGATTGTGGGGCAGACTGCCGGTGAGGCTTTTCCAGGGCCTTCAATGGCGAGCGGCTCGCGGAGCGAAGAGCCCGGCCGCTATCAAGCGAGCAGGTGTGTGGCCTTGCTCCTTTGACTCACAATTCTACCAGAATCCTAACTTGGAGTCTGGAGCACTTTTCGGGGCAAAGCTAGCGCAAGACTTCTCAGTCTCTTTCTGCACCCGTCAGGACTCCTTTGCACGCCAAATGCACCTTGCGACGCGTTTGAAGGCCGAGAGCGACGGATTGCGTCGCGTTTGCCTCTCGATTACCGGGACGATGTCCTGGTAGTCGGCACGCCACAATTCCGCCAGTCGATAGTCCGAAGCCAGGATGGCTAAGATGACATAATCGAAAGCATGCTTGGAGAACGTGCTCACACGCCCCACGTCTCGAGGCAAGCCGTCTGACTCACTGCGTCGGGTCTTGATCTGCACGCGACAGCCCTTGTCATCAACAGCGTCGAAGCCCTTACTTTGGGGGGCCAAGCAAAGGCGCAAGCCCAACTGGTGACAGACTATTACCTCCCCCACTTCGCCAGTGATGCCCATCTTGCGATTCCCACCAATGGCACTTTCATATGCTTTAGCCGCCTCGGCGACGCGCCGGGTTGCCTTCAGTACCTGCGGTGTTATCGAGACCGCACGGGGGTCGTCGTGCTCCGACTCATCTCGACGCCGTGCTGACCCGATGGTCCTTCTTAGGTTTGCCTTCTCGCTCTCGTCGAACTTGTCCGCAAACCGACCTTTGAGGCACTGGTTCCGGTACCACGCCCAGTGCGACTTCTTGAATGCACTGCTTGGGAAGTGCTTCAGTACTGCTGCTTCCAGTTGGTCGTAGTCGACCTTGCCGTCATGCCGGTGGATGAAGTCCAGCACCAGCGCTATGATCGTGCCGTGTGGTCTTACAGTCATATTATTCGACGCCATATCCGTGAGCTATAACGGCCGGCTACGCATTCCCACAATGTTCCCTCACGCCGCAATATGGATAAAGAGGCGCATGGCTTCGGAACAAGCTCCGTCCGCTTCTACTTCCCATACGCGACCCATGGCTGTCTTGGCGACATTCTTTGCAGCCAAGTGGTTCATCGACATCCGGCTCGTTCACTGCTGACCGGTCCACTCTACCACGTGATACGGATCGTAAGATATGGGCAGATGCGTTAGGCATCTGATCGACCTAGCTTCATTGCCGTCACTCCCTTTGCTGAGTTCTGGTGGCGACCCATACCTGGTGTGTCTGGACCAACGCCCCACGCTCGAAGAACACCATGAAGATAGCCGCTCTGTGGTGACCTTCGATGAGGTGATATGGACTTGTGCATCTGTATCCATTAGGGAAAGATTGGTCGCCGCGCAGATTTGCCAGGAATATCGGGGAGACGGGCCACGTTCCGGCTGTCTCGAAGGACCCCGCGATCCTCTGAATCGGATCACTAACCACACCATCCTCGAAATTCTTCTTGTCGATCAGAATCGAACTATTCCGTTCGATGCCGGACTCCATTACTTGATTCGATGACCAGATTGCTTTGACGAAACGAAGCATAGGATACTCAAGCCATGCGTAATCATCGATTTGGGGCCAATGGTCGTAAAACCACTGGGAAAGGACCTCTTCCGGGAAATGCGGCAGGAGCCGCTGGGCCCGTCGCGCGTACTCTTCCCGGCTCTCCAGGCAACTGTCTGATTTCGAGAGTTTGGGGCCGTAATGCTGGCGGATGTCCATTCACATTGCCTATATGTTCACGAACACGTCGAACATTTCCACAGCCAACAACTTGTCGCGAAGCTCACCTGGCCTGCCACCTACTTCTTATACCACTTGGAGAGTTGGAATTCGAGCCCCAGCCTCTCCAATCCTATCCCCAATCCCGGAAGCCCGTGCCACAGGCTTTTCCACAGGTTCTCAATGGCGAGCGGTTCGCGAAGCGAAAAACACAGTCAACTTTCGACCGAGGAGAGATCGATTTACCTGCCCTCAAGCATCTACACCAAACCGCGTCTTCAGTCGCTCCACCGTATGCACCCATTTGTTTGCCCGGGGCTTTGCGGCCGAGTTCTGGTTCCCGAAGAAGCCCTTCTCGCGGATGGCCTCGTTGACTGGCACGGTCTTGATCCACTCGACGCGGACGAGGTGTTCTTCCGTGTCGGGCGAGGCGTAGAACTTCCCTGCCAGCGGCGCTCCTGTGATGGGGATGAGCTGGCCGTCCTCGTTCTTGATCTTAAACTGGCCCGCGGGCACCGAGCTCTGCTTCACTATCCCGACGCCGGCGTATCCCTGCCCCGGAATGTTGACCCAGATGCCTCCGCCAGGCCATCTTTCCTCACGCAACTGCCGCGTGTGCATAGTAGGGTGACGGGAGTGTGGGATACGCCCAGAAAACGTGGCCGAATACCTCTTCGGCCCTTGTCTCCACATCCGACTCTTCGTAACTATCGACTGGCAGTCCCGTCTCCTCGCTCCACAGGAAGTCTCGGATGGCAATGCGCACTGCGTCACGCGTGGCCTCCTTGTCGCGCCAGTGGTCTACCTTGAGCTTCTCGACCTTCAAGATCTTGAGTAACTCGACCGACGCTTCCTTGATCCGTTGGATTTCGGCAGGACTGAGGTCCGGCTTTGTCAGGAGATCAAAAACGGCTAGCGATTCTTCGTCCAGACCCTCGCGCACCGCGCGGCTCTCTTCTTCGCCCAATTCCTGAACAAGCTTCAGTAATGCCTCGAACGTCTTCTCGATGGTCACCCGGTCCTTTTCGCGGTTGTACTCAGCCACGATCTCTTCATAGTGCCGCTGGAAGTCCGTGCGCAGCGGGTTCTGTTCCAGCAGACGCTGGAGTCTCTGCTCGATGGCTTGCTTGAGGTTCTGCACGGTCGTGCGCTTCGCTGGGCTGCGTTCAAATTCTTGTCGAAGCCGATCAAAGTCGATCTTGCTGATGTCGTAGGCCTCGGAGCCTTCCCCGACACGATCTTGTTGGATCTCAATCGCTTCATCAACCACCTTGTGGAGCTGACGGATGATGTCGGTGATATCCGCCTTTTCACGATCCTGCTGGAGGCTCTTGTAGATGATGTTGGCGGCATCGTACGCCGAGCGATATGTGTTCACGCCCTTCACGTTAATGCACGACTTGAACTTTCTGAACACCTCCCGGCACATCACCTCAAAACGCTTGCGCGTCTCGTCGTTCTCGTTAGCCGCCTCCTTGGCGGCCACGATGGCGGCGTTGCGCTCGAACCCCGTCTTCGTGGTGATGTCATCCAGCGATGCGTCACGTTCGGTCAAGAACGCCCGGACGAATGCAATTGCCTCCGCCAGATCCGCCAGCAGCTCTTCGTCGGGTCTGGCCGGCTCACGTTCGCCGTCGCTGCCATGGCCGTCGTCCGCGCGCCCCGCGAACGTGGCCAGCGCCTTGCGTAGGTTCTTCAGTACGCCGCAGTAATCGACAACTAGACCGTTGTTCTTGCCCTCATTGACACGATTGGCGCGGGCGATGGCCTGCATCAGGGTGTGCGCTTTAAGCGGCTTGTCCAGGTACAGCGTCGAGAGGCTCGGTACGTCGAAACCGGTCAGCCACATCGCGCAGACGATGGCGATCCTGAACGGATGCTGTTCTTCCTTGAAGGCATCGTCCAGCGCCATCCGCTGCATGTTGCGAAACTGAGGCTGCTGCCGCATGGACTCCGGCAGGTCGATACCTTCCTTGATCAACCGGCGATGCGGGGTGATGTCCAAGCCCCACTTGCGGAATTTCTCAACTTCGCCTTGCTCTTCACTGACGACAACCGCCGTTCGCGTCTGGCGCATCCATTCGATCTGCCGGCGACGGTAGACCTCTTCCTGCTCATCCGACGCCGAGCCCAAGTCCGCCTCAAGTTCGACGATGCGATCATCCCAGTACTTGACGATCAGGTTATACATCCGCACGCAGGTCACCTTGTCGATGCAGACCAACATCGCCTTGCCGGTCTCCCACGCCGTCGAGTAGTGCTGCACGAGGTCGCGCACCACATGGTCCAGACGCTTGTCTGCGGTGATGACGTGATAGTCGCGTTTCAACTCCTGCTCCAAGCGCTGCTCCACATCCACATCGTCCGTTTCGATCTCTTCCAGCTTGGCGGCGATCCGTTCGTTCAGGTCTCCGACCGCGACGCCGAGTTTGTCGCCGCGCGCGTCGTAGTAGAGAGGCACGGTAGCCTCGTCCTCCACCGCCCGCTGGAAGTCGTAGGTCGAAACGTAGTCACCGAAGACCCGGCGCGTGATCTCGTCCTCCTTGAACAGGGGCGTGCCGGTAAAGCCGATGTAACTGGCGTTCGGAAGCGCGTTCCGCAGGTTGAGGGCCAGCGTCCCGTATTGCGTCCGGTGCGCCTCATCAGTCAGCACGATGATATCGTCGCGCTTGGTGTAGCCCTCGTCCGGATCCACCTCCCGGTTGAACTTCTGGATCAGCGAGAAAACATACGCCTTGTGCTGTGCCATAAGCCGGGCCAAATGCTCCCCGTCGGTCGGCCGACACGGATCGCGGTCGTTGTCCACAATGCCGCAACCGGCAAAGGTCTTGTATATCTGTGTATCCAGGTCGTCGCGGTCGGTGAGGATCAGGAAGGTGAAGTTTCCGCCGAGCTTGCGGTGGACCTTGCGGGTGAAGAACACCATCGAGTAGCTTTTTCCCGCACCCTGTGTGTGCCAGAAGACGCCCAATCTGCCCTGGCGCACCTTGCGGTCACGCACCGCCTCGATAGCCCGGTTGACGCCGAGGAACTGATGATTGCGCGCCAGAATCTTGCGCGGTTCCCCGGATGAGTCGTCGAAGACGATGAAGTTCTCCAGGAGGTCCAGGAAGTTCGCCTTCGAGCAGACGCCCTTGAGCATCGTTTCCATGTCCACCACGCCCGGCTCTTCTTCCGCGAGGCGCTTCCATTCGTGGAAGTGGCCCCAGCGGCTCGAAATGGACCCTATTCGGGCCTTGTCGCCGTTGCCGAGCATGAGCACGGCGTTGTGGTGGAAAAGATGCGGAATCGTGTCTTTGTAGTCCGAAAGGTTTTTGTCGAATGCGGTCCGCAGGTTCTTGTGGATGTTCTTGCATTCGATAAAAAGCAGCGGAAGGCCATTCACGAAACCGATGATGTCCGCCCGGCGGCGGTAGAGGTCACCCCGAACCCACAGCTCCCGGACGCAGAGGAAGTGGTTGTTCTCCGGTTCAGCAAAATCAAACACGCGCAGCCGACCCCGAACCCGCTCACCCTTGGCGTTGCGGAAGGTGACCTGCACGCCGTCCTTGAGCAGGGCGTACTTTTCCCGGTTCGTGGCCAGCATCGTCTGTGTTGCGACCGTCGTTGTTATCTGGCGGACAGCATCGTCGTAGGCCGCCTCGGGTAGGCCGGGGTTCAACTCCACGAGCTTCTCGCGGAGATAACGGACGAGTACAACCTCGCGGTCCGACGCTCGACCCAACGTTCCTTCCGGACCGAATGTTTCCGTGTTGTAGGCGTAAACCGACACCCATCCGAGTTTCTTCTCCAGATACTCGGCCGTGGTCTGCTGGACGAGGGTGTCTTCGGTGTACCCGCTGGGCGTCATCTTTTCGTATCACTCATTTCGCAAGCTTCACTTGCTTCCGGTATCAGTCTGCTCTTCTAATTCGGGTCCTAGAAACAGGAACCGCTCCTTGTGTGCTTCATTACGAAACCGAACATCCCAACGTCTCTCAAGAAATGAAAGCAGTCTCGTACCTCGGTCTCGCACCTGCTCCGGTCCCCACTGCGAATACTGCGCGACCTCAATCTCCGAGTGAGAGCCGTCTGAGTATCCGTTTCTGATCTTACGACCGTCCTCGTCGCACTTCGGTTCCTTTTTGTCCTCAAAACTGTCGTTTTGCAAAGATGAATTGATCGACTTTGATAGAAGCAGCAGATTGCCCAAGGAACCGCTGTAGTTGCTGTACTTCTGTTCAGGAACATCAGAGAAGACGCTTCGCCAGTAATCTGTCGGAGTCTGGGGGCAGATGTGTTCGATGGAGATCTGGTCACCTGGGGTTTTGAGCAGATCTTCCCAGTAGACTTTCTTCTGCCGGCTTTCATCAAGCAAGCTCAGTTCATATTCATAAAGGAAGTGACGCAGCCCGTACCAGCCATAGTAGCCGCTACCATTAGCAAACCTCTTCTCCAATAAATTGTAGAAATCATTCCCCCGCAGTGTGCCATCATCCGCATTGAACATGAACGAAAGATTCTCTGTGAGTTTTCGGTCAATATCGGCCAACGTGATCTGTTTGCGATCCAACTCGCGGGCTGCATTGTAGAACTCACTGCTGCGGTAGTTTGCGCGGGCGTTGGCCATTCGAAAGGCAAGAAAAATAAAGCGTTCAATGCTTCGGAAAATCAAAAGGCGCTGTTCGAGTTCGGACTCATTCTTAAGGATGGCCATGATCAGCGGCCGGAAATACCCCATTCCGATACGATTTAGCTTATCGAGTGCCTGGGTTTCCGCATCAGAGCTGCCTGCCAGGCAAGGGAAGTACGACTTGGACCAATTGGTCGAAGACTCCTTCAGGCTGTTCACATAATCCCTGATCTCAATCGGCCTGAGTTTGGACACTGAGACAGTCGTAGAGCTTTCCTCCAGTTCCTCCCCGTTCTCCTCCTCCATATCGTCAAGAACGAAATCCGCCTTCTGTTCTTCCGGCTGCTCAAGAGTGACCTCGCGCTCGATCTTTTCGCGAACAAGCTGGGGTGAAAACTGCTCATCGAGCAGGAATCGGATGTAGTCACGACCTGTCTTCCGGGAGTACTTGAAAAACATGATCCAGTGCGCCCTGAGAAACTCATCGTCATTCAGCGGCCTTGTCGCATTTCGACCTAGCTGGAAGTAGACCTCCTTCCAAGCATCGTTGATGTTCCCTCGCAGACTTCGGCGTTCCGCCGGGTCCAAATCGTCATCGCTATACAAGGTGGTGAGGTAAATCAGCCTGTTCTTGAGCAGTTCCAGGTCCGACAGCTTCTTGCCCCGGTTATTCATGGTCTCGAAAGCCACGAACACGTCGAATTCATCCCGGATGATGTACTCATTGGACAGGAACCGCCTCGTGAGCTTCTTGTAAACATCCTGCAGCCCCGACAGGCCTGCTTGCTCGTAGAGTGCCGCCAGTTGTTCAGAGAAATACAACTTCGCGTTCTTCAGGTTGAGCGTGTAGAAGGTCTCATCGACCGAACCTGCACCCTCTTCCCCCATGATTCGATAACGCAAGTATGAATCGCTGGGGTTGTCTTCTGTGTACCCGAACTTGTAGGTCCTGAAACGGTCTCCGGTGGGCTTCACCTTGAACAGATACTTGCCGGTCACCTCAGAAATGCTAAGGCTCTCCGTGATGTAGATATCCGCTGACGGTTTGCCGGAGTTTTCCGGTAGCGACATCACGAACTCGGTGAACGCCTGCAGAAAAACGATGAATGTTGTCAAGCGCTGCTGGCCGTCCACGATGTGATACATCCGGTACGAATGGTCTTCAACGAGCCAGTACTCCTTGTCGCTCTTGTGGATGTCCTCCTGCGCCACCTTCTTCAGCGTGATTACTCCGGTGTAATGTGAGCGGGCGTCCGAAAGGTTGACGAGATCCTCCCAGAAATCCTTGAGCTGCCCTTTCTGCCAGGCATAACCCCGTTGATAGTCCGGTATGCGAAAGATTTTCTCTTTGAACAAGCTATCCAGCGATTTCGGTTCTTCCATCTTGTGGTTTCCCACCTAAGGTCTGTTTTTCGTTTCCTTACCCAGCATTGGTAGCACGTTCACAGCACCAACTCACGGTCGGATCCCCGCCCCAGCGTCCCGTCCGGCCCGAAGACCTCTGAGTTGAAGGCATAGACCGACTCTCAGCCAAGCTGCTGCTTGAGGTACTCCGCTGTGGTTTGCTGGCCGGGTCTGTCCTCGCTATGGTGGCCGGGCATGGAAACGGCTACTCCTGGTGTCACTCGATTTCGATCTCGACCGGCGTTGTGATCCCGACTTGGGTCGCTACTGGCGTGTAGATGTCGACGTCCTGCTCGGGTGTGTGTAGCGACACCACGAGCGAGTAACGTGTCGTGCGACTCCACTTGTCGAGGTGCGGCCGCTCACGCCACCAGCCGATCACCGGGTACACGCCAATCAGGTTGGAGCCGGCAATGGTCGCAGCGTTGCCGCGCCAGATGTCTGAATGGATCGATCCACGGTCGCGGGCAGTCGCACCAATCGTCCATCGGTCACTGTCGCTCGTGGTATCAGGAGACTCACCCTCTTCCCGGGCGGCTTTGTTCAGACGAACGAGCAACTCGTCTCGGCTTTCACCCGCGGAGTTCACATCGAACCGCAGACCGTGCGACGCGTACCGGTATCGATCCCGCCAGCCGATGTTGTTAGGGGCGGGTTCGATGAAGTACGACAGCGTGACGCGCATCGTGATCTGGGCCTCGCCGAGCCCGAGCAGCACATCCCGAGGCCACGGCAGTTCGTGAATGTGCATGTCACGCGTCTTGTAGCTGCTGTTGACCCGGTCATAGGGTTGCAGTTCGCGTTCGGCTATTAGGGTCAGACTGTCCGTAGCGCACCCCGAGGCACGATCAATGTCGGGTACGCCATAGCCACATACGTGAAGCAACCTGTCGTAGCTCGTCTTGGACTCATCATCAAGAAAGTGATTTCGCATTGTCCGGGTCCACTCAGCGGAGTGGACCATCAACGCCCGAATCGTCTCGGGCCAAGCTTCCGGATAAGCGGCCTGAAGGCGGGCGGCCATTCGGGCTGCAAGAGCCGTCGCAGCACTGGTCATGTTGTGATCCGCGAAGTGACGGCTTCGCGGCTGGTAGTGAGTCGAGACTAGACATAAGTCATCAATGTCGGAGCAGTCACCGGTGCCATCAGCCGCAGCATTGCCGCCTTCCATAAGGATGTCTGGCTTCGCGGGCCACTTCGGCTCCCAAGTGAGCGATGTGCTCGTGAACGGCGAGATGCAACCTGCTGGCGCCACGGGCGTATAGGCCGCGAACGCCGGGTCCTGGATAGTCGTCTTCTGCGTCCACGCTCCGACCGTCAGAGCGTTCCACGCCTGACCCGGGTCATGCACCCCGTTAGTTAGCATTGCATCCGGATAGAGCTGCCATTCATCGGGGTGACCAGTGTTTCCCGCTGCGACGAGAATCAGACGACGGGTATCGTCTTCTGCTCCGGAAGTCAGTCTGTCGATCTCTCCTGACCACGAAGATGGGCGGCCACGATCGCGGTCGTCCACGGACGAGACAGCCATACAGATAATCCTGCGGCGACGCGGCGCCTGGATCTCAGCCCGGCTGATGCCCTGCGCCGTCACGTACCCATAGAGGTGCGGAGGGTTCTGGCCGAGGCGAGGCAGAATCTTGGCTGACTCCAGCCGGTGCGTCATCCGCACCGGTCGGCTGGACGCCAGAAGATTCTGCAAGTCCCCGAACGCCGATACCCCGGCCATCAGCGTTCCGTGGCGATCATGATCGTCCACGCCCCAAGTTGGTCTTACGGTATGACAGTCATCGTCATCCAATACTGGCTGGATCAGCGGATGACCGTTGTTGACGCCGGTGTCGAGGATGCACACAGCCACGTCCGTTTCAACCACCACCAGCCGCCCCAGCAGTTCCTGCACCGCTTGGGCCTGATCCGCATTCGGCAGTTCCAGCCAGAAAGCCGCAGTTTCCTTCGCCAGCCGGAACTCGGCGACATCGTCGCTCGCCTCCAGCAGGTTCGTCAGTTGCTCTGTGTTCGCCAGGATCTGGATGACCGTCCTCTCGGGAAACTCCAGCGCTCCCTCCGTCGCCTGAATACCGAGTTCCTTTAGCAGGCGACGGAACCGCTGCTCGGCGCCCCCCTCGTGGTCCGCATCGATGCGAATCCACACCTCGCACCACGCAGCTACCTGAACCGGCATGCTGGCCGTGTCCTGCCAGAACGACGACAACACTGCCAGACGGATGTCTGCGATGCTGTCCACTAGACGGCGGTTCTTGGGCTCGCCGCCAGCGGCCCGCTCAGACTCGTATTGCTGTACCTTCCGTAAGAAGTGGCCTTGCTTGTCCACGGGCACGAACACCGTCGCAAATGTTGCCGGCTTATCCTTACCTTCAACCTGGCGTTCGGCCACCGACAACAGCCGAATGCCTTTCCGCCTGTCTTCCAGACTCTTGCTGACGAGGTCGGCACCCGCGTCGCTTCGGAACTCCAGGTATGTCCCTGATCGCGTCGGGAGAGCCACGGCTTGCCGGTCGTCGGCAAGCTTCTGGGCCTCCCGCCAAGCACCATCCAGCCTGCGTCTAAGGTGCCGACCGTGGTCAACAACGTTGCGTCTCGGTATCGACTTCCCTCTACCTCCCGGTGGACGCGTGTAGTCCATGCGGTCATGGTGTTCGTCGCCAAGGAAGATGTGTTCGTATCTGGCTGGCGCCATGACGGTTTATCCCCTCTTCTTGTTGTAGATCTCACGACGGTGCTCCAGCATTCCGAGCAGGAGCTTCTTGTCGACCTTCTTCTTTCGGGTCAGAAGGACCTGTTTGATGGCATCGTCGCAGGCCCGTGTGATCTCGGCATGACTCAGGCCCTCGGCCTCATTGGCGATCACATTCGGCTTGATGGACGTAGCCATCAGGCTATTCAGCCGGTTCCGGATCAACTGGGCTCGCTCTTCCGGCACCGGGAGGTCGTAGTACAGCACATCGTCAAAACGCCGGAACAAGGCCTTATCCAACACCTCGAAGGTATTGGTCGCCGCGATGATCATGCTGCCCGAGGCATTCTGTTCGATGAACTGGAGGAACGAATTCAGCACCCGGCGCATCTCGCCGACTTCGTGCTCCCGGCCTCGCTGCGTGCCAATAGCATCGAACTCGTCGAACAGGTACACGCCCGGCTCTTCCTGGATCACGTCAAAGATCTGTCGCAGCTTCGCGCTGGTTTCGCCCATGAACTTCGTCACGAGCTTGTGCATCAGGATCGTGTGCAGCGAAAGGTGCAGTTCGCCAGCCAAGGCTGCCGCCGTCATCGTCTTCCCCGTGCCGGGAGGCCCGGCCAGCAGGAGACGGCGGCGGTTCGTCATCCCATGCTGCTGAAGCTTCTTGCGCTTGCGATACTCGTCCAGGATTCTATCGAGCCGTTGCCGCATCGTGTCCGGTACGATCAGGTCGCTCAGACGTTCACCAGGCTTGCTCTCCAAGAGCATGTCGCTCAGGTCGCGGCTGAGCGACAGCCCCGGCATGAGGCCGTACCGCTTCTTCGCACGGTCGACGTACGACCGGATATCGTGAGCCAGTTTCCCGTGTCCGGTCCTCGCCTCGTGCGCAGCGATCTGCAGCGCAACGGTAACGAACCGCTCCGGGTCATCCTCGAAGTGCGATCGGATCAGTGCCTTTATCTGTTCTGAAGTGGCCATCGTGAGGGCCTCCCTTCAATAGGATGGTTCCGCGGGAATGGTCGATAAACGTTGCACCCGATATGGTGAATCTGCTGTCTCATACAGCCACCTCCCCGTTCATCAGGCGCGGCAGGAGGACGTCACGAGCCGCTCTCAGTGATTTGTTTTGGCTAATTAAGTTCTTGATTAACGCAAACGAGGTTGCCACAGCATCCGTGAAGCACCTAAGGAGCTTCTCCGTCGGGGTCATTGCAGGTAACCTCATGAGGTCTTTCGGATAAACATGAGGTTGAGCAGACCCTTTCTGGAGGCCGAATGCTTCCTGCTGTCTGGATTTCAGAAGACAGTAATAGTAGTAGAGGTATCTGGTTGGCTCGAAGCTGATATACGAACAGTCTGACGCCCAAATGTCTTCATGGTATATATTCACAAAGCCAGCGTTCGCACCAGAAGCACTGATTGTTACTACTGGCCCCGCAGCATTGGCTTCGTTATGGTAATATGCAGGCTCTAGGCCACCAGCAACGACAGGGATAGTTCCTTCCCGCGCAATTGCTTGAGTGATATTCTTTCCCTTTCTTATTTCGACCAACTCTCCCAAGCGCATTTTGCTCCACCCCTCCGGCACGCCATCCTTTATCTTTACGTGCTCGTGGCCGGGGAAGCGGAGGTGGACGAACCACTCCTTGTAGAGCAGCCTCGCCGCCTGCTCCAGCAACTGAATCCGCCGTCGGTTGTTGTGGATTAGGTCACCATATGCTCGGAGAACCGCTCCTATCTTCCGTTGTTTGTCGACAGGAGGCGTTGGGAACTTGAATGAGGTCAGCTTGGAAACACTCAGATTGTCTTGTGTCGCCCCCCTTGTAACACGCCTCAACCGCGGCTTCAGGCGGTCGATGGCGTACTTAAGGAAGATGGTGTCAGACTTGCGGGGATCGGGTACTACGGCAATCACGCTATCCGGGAAGCATGCCCTGATGCCAAGGATGGCAGAATCGCCCGTATTCTCTCCAGCGTTTGTGATGCAGATCGTACCGGGTTCCCACATCTTGCTTTGGGCCAGCCCCTTGTCGTTGTAGGTCTGGCTGAACGTGGTGATCCACAAATCAGAATTGTGAATCTCTGCTGTTTGGACGAAGGGATGCTCTCCACCATATAAGGCAGGTTCATTGCGCGGTCGGTGGCGAGACTTACCTCGCCCCACAAACGCCACTTCATCGATTGACTTCTCAGCCCAGCCCCGTGTCATATCCCCAGCTCCTCGAAGTTCTTCTTGATGGTCGCGGCCAGCGCTACCGCCTCGGCGTTGAGGTCTTCCAGTTCGACATGGATGTCGCGGAGGGCATCCTCGAAGTCGAAGTCCTCGTCCTCTTCCACGGGCGCGACGCCGACGTATCGGCCGGGGGTCAAACTCCAGTCGTTGGCTTCGATCTCGGCGCGGTCCACCAACTTGACCAAGCCCTTCACGTCGCAGAGCTCGGCCTCGGGGAAACGCTCGGTGAGCCAGTGGGCCTGCCGCCAGAAGTAGCGCACCTGCTTGAGCTGCTCAACAGCCAGTTGCCGGGCTTCGTCGGCGGCCCTGCGGGCGCGGATGACGTCCCTGCCCACCCAGGCATCGCTCGTCTTGGCGTCGCACTCGTTCTCACAGGTCTCGATGAGTCGGCAGGCGAGCTTGTAAAGCAGGTCGGTGTCCTTCACAAGATCACGGCTGGATTCGGCCAGCGGGGCGAGGCGGCCGACAGCCTTCTTCAGTTGGCCGTTGCTGGTCTTCTGCTTCTTCCACGCCGACTGCTGTTCGGCTACGGATTCCTTGAAGCCATCGATATCCGATGTGAAGACGGGCAGTGCATCGTCAAGTTCCTTGAGCACCTCAGCATGGGCGGCATCCTTGGCGAGCGTTTTCAGGAATGGTTGCAGAGCGTCGCGCAGCGCAGAGAGCGAGGCAATGAAGGACGGCAGCGGCTTGATCTTGTCGCCGTTGTCGTCTTGGGTAGTAAAACATCCCGTGCCTTCATCGAGCATGCGATGGCAATACCCGGCCACGAGGTCCAGGTACTTGTCTGTCTGGCCCCGGTAGAGCCAGACGATGGCGAGGATGTTCTGTTCCTGCTCCGCGCTGAAGTCGTAAATCTTGCGCGTCACCTTGCGGTAGATATTTCGCGCGTCGATCATGAGCACCTTGTTGCGATGCTCTTCGGGCTTGGCGCGATTGAGGAACCACAACTCACACGGTACGGGTCGGGTGTAGAAGAAGTTCGGCCGGATGGCGATCATGAGGTCCACGTCGCCGGTCTCGACGAGCTTTTGCCGCACCTTGGCCTCGTCGCGCCCGGCGCTGGAGGCCTGGGACGACATGACGAACCCCGCGCGGCCCGTCTCGCCCAAGTAGCTGTAGAAGTAGCTGATCCAGATGTAGTTGCCGACCGAGACTTTGCCCTTTTTGTTCACGCCGGGCAGGCCGAACGGCAGGCGAGGGTCCTTCTTGACCTTGCCGGCATCGATCTCATCCACATTGAACGGAGGATTGGCCATCACGAAGTCTGCCTTGCCAAGCAGTTCGTGGGGGTCTTCGTAGTAGGTGATGGCCTTCTGGATATCGCCTTCCAATCCGTGGATGGCCAGGTTCATTTTGGCCAGGCGGATGGTGGTGGCGTTTTTCTCCAGGCCCCGGAAGGTGAGCTTGTCGGTGGGGCTTTCATGCTGCCGCTCCACAAAGCGGGCGCTCTGTACGAACATCCCGCCCGAGCCGCAGGCGGGGTCCAGCACCGTGCCGCCTTCGGGCTCCAGCACGTTGGCGATCAGGGAGACCAGCGAGACGGGCGTGAAGAACTCACCGCCGTCGTGGGCCTTCTGGTCGGCGAACTGGGTGAGGAAGTACTCGTAGATGCGCCCGAACACATCGCCGGAGACACGCTTGAGCTCGTCGGGATTGAGCGTGCGCAGGAGTTGGCCGACGACGCTGTTGTCCAGTTCCTGGTATTCGCTCTTGGGGAGGACGCCACGCAGGTTGTCGTAATCGGCCTCGATGGACTCCATTGCCTCGATGATCTTCTGAGCACGATCATCGCTGTCTGTTAGGTTGACGAGGTGATCAAACTGAGCTTCACGCCGAAGGAAGATCGCGCTTTTCTGCGAGAAATCCGCCTTTGTGAGTCTGCGCGCTTTACCCCCTCGTTTCGGCAGGTTGGCCTGGATCTCATCCTTCACGCCCAGGTAGCGACTGTAAGCGTGCCGCAGAAAAACAAGGCCCATCACCGGCAGGAAATACTCATTGCTGGCGTAATTCGAGTTCGCCCGTAGCGTGTCGGCCGCGTTCCAAAGCCGCTTCTCGATGGCCTCGATGTGTTCGAGCTGTGCCACGCGCGAATTCCCTTTCTCCTGTGTCCGCTCGCACTCCCCGCCAGGTGCCGATCATCGCCTTGTGGGGCCGCCAATGGCGGCAGGCCTTTCGGTCGGGAGCGTCTTGGCTTGAGCCTGTGGGTAGGTTGCTTTCAGTTCACGTTTTAGCCGCAAAGACAATCGCTCCCGCTCCCGCAGCCCAGATTAACTGCTATTGTAAGCGCTTGCTGTGTTCTTGTCAACCCCCAAATCAGGCTGAGAGAGGATACCAGGAGGTCATCGGGGCAGCGTTGCGTGGTTTGGACCGTTTCCAAAGCGCTATTTGGGCTGAAGAGCGCGGCATCCGGGTGATCCTATGTCTTACACCACCGGCCTCCACCTCGGCGGATCATTGGGGCACACGGTTACCTTTACGGCGGCGGCAGCAGGGGGAGCAGTTGACGCCGAGGAGATCGCAGCCTGATCTCAGGGAAGGGTTGGCGTGGGGGCAAATGGCGAGGCGCTGCAGTACGAAGAAAGGCTCTCTTTGGGCATGCTCGATCTGGGCGCGGGTGCTGTGTCTGCCTGAAACTGCTTGACTACGCCGTTAGGTAGAGTATGATATAGGCATCTGAGGGCCGTGTCGGTCGGGCTGCGGCAGGTAACGCACTTAGCGGCCGTGGTGTTCGACCTGACGAAAGGAGGCACGGATGGCACGAGGCGAGCCGCTGATCCGACAATGGAACCTGCTGAAGATTCTCCAGGCCCACCAGTTCGGGATCGGCGTGGGCGAGCTGGCGGAACGGCTGGAATGCAGCAAGCGCCAAGTCCAGCGGGATCTGAACGTTCTGCAGCAGTCAGGTTTTCCGATCACTTTCGACCGGCGCGATTTCGGCAAGAAGTTCTGGACGCTCTCCCCGCGTTTCATCGAACGCGAACATCTCATCCTGTCCGTGACGGAGATGCTTACCCTCTTTCTCAGCCAACAGCTCCTTGCGCCGCTGTCCGGCACGGAGCTCGGCGACGGACTCACGGCCGCACTTGACAAGATCAAGGCCCTGCTGCCCGCAAAGTCGCTGGCGCACTTCAGCAAGCTCAACGAGGCCGTGCTCGTCAAGAACATACCGTTCCACGACTATTCTGCCCAGAACAAAGAGATCGCCATCCTCAACGCGGCGATTGCCGGGCAGTCTGTCCTGAAGATCCGCTACGGGCCTCCCAACAGGGATCCCTTCGACGGCCTGTTTCATCCTTACGGGCTGATCCTGATCGGTGCGGGCTTCTACTGTGTCGGGCAATTGATCCGCGGCGATAGACGCGACATCCGGAAGCTGAAAGTGTCGCGCTGCCTCGGGGTGGAACTGACCGCCGACAGCTTTCAACGGCCCGACAACTTCTCGCTCGAGTCCTGCCTGCAGGGAGGCTTCGGCATCTACTCTACGAGAAGGCTGCGCACAGTGAAAGTCAGGCTCACCGGATGGGCCGGCACGAGCGTCCGCGAGCAGCAGTGGCACCAGAGCCAGAAGATCGTCGAGGACACCAGGGAGCAGGTCGTCGCGGAATTCCGCTTGTCCGACGCGATCGAGTTCAAGCGCTGGGTGCTGGGGTTCGGCAGGCACGCGGTGATCCTGCAGCCACGGGACCTGGCGGCGGACATTGCTTCTGAACTGGCAGCCGCGCGAGATGCATACGGCGACAACACCTCCTGATCGCCTCTGTCACACCTTCCAGCAATAAAGTTCAAAATCTTTTCCTCCTCGCCGCCACATGATGTGGCTTCGCACCGGCGCCGCGCCCCAACGCCTTGCACGTGTGACCACGCCTGTCATACCACTCGCATGTTCGCCCATGACCACTCCTGTCATACCCCCGCGGTATACTTCTTCTGAGGGAGAACACCGGTCGGGCCCATAGGCGAAAGGAGTGAATTATGCCAGACGGAAAAAACGCAAGGACCCTGAAGCCGTTCATCACAGTGCTGAAGTGCGGCGATCCCATCAGCCACCTGAATCTGACAGTCGTGCCCGTCGAGAGCGAACCGGTCGGCTCTGTTGAGTACATGCTGGCCGCGGACGCGATCGAATCGGGTCTGCTCTCTATCACAGAGATTGACGAGTCCGGCAGCGTGCCCGAGCTGCTGGTGAAGAGTACGGCCGAGGTGATGATCCTGCTCGTGGACGGCGAGGAGTTGGTTGGAGCCAAGCAGAACCGCATCCTCAACACGAGCGTGCTGGTGAGGCCGAACGCCCAGACGAAGATCCCCGTTTCGTGCGTGGAACAGGGACGGTGGCGTCACACTTCCCGAGCGTTTGTGAGCGGCGGCTTTTCCCCCAGCCAGCTGCGTGCCGTCAAGAGCCGCAGCGTGGGTAGGAACCTGCGCGCCAGCGGTCGAGCCAGAAGCGACCAAGCCGAGGTATGGGACCAGGTGGCGCTCAAGATGGATGAGGCGCAGGCCTCCTCACCCACGATGTCAATGCACGACGTCATTGATCAACGGCGTGCCAGCCTCGACGACTACATCAACGCCATCAGGTATCCAGCGGGCGCCCGCGGGGTGATCGCCGCCATCGCGGGGAAGTTTGCGGCCATGGACCTCTTCGACAGACCCGAGACGCTCCAACGGCTCTGGCTGCGGTTGCTCACCGGATACGCTCTGGATGCCATCTGTCGGCCTGATGAGGACATCCCGGAGTTCACTGCGAACGGGGCCCGGGCGCTGCTTGAGCATCTCTGCGAGCTTGAGTGCCAGCCCTGCCCTTCGGTGGGCGTGGGCGATGATTGGCGGTTCGAGTCCGGGGGCGTCGTGGGCCAGGCTTTAGTGGCTGACGACACGTGCGTGCGCCTGAGCGTGTTTCCCAACGAGGGCGACGAGCCTCGCAGCCGACGTGCCCCTCACATCACACGGCCGTCACGGCGCAGAGGCAACAGGCGCAGGGACGATCAGCAGGAGTGAGGAGGGGTTGTAGGGAAGGCCACGCCCCGGCGTCGCGATGGATTGCCTCGGTAATCGTACTTCGAAAAGGCGTGGTACGTATCGGGACGTTCACGCGACGCCGGGGGCGCCACAACCGCGATCTTGACTTGGCGTTCGCGAGCTCGTCTAAACTTGACTCATTCTTGTTTCGTAGGTAGAACGGTTGCTACAAGACAGTTCTCGAAAACTCTGAGAGGCCAAAAGATAGGACGGTCCCAGTGCGCAAGGATGTTTTCTTGCAGAAGCGTCCGCAGACCAGTGGTAGCGAGTAATTGCCAAAAGAAGTTGACAACTCAGCTCTATGTGTTATAATAGTCCTCGCCATTGTCATTTGTGGAACCGTCAGCTTTCCCAAGGGGCGCGTCCATCCCGAGGGCACGAATATGGCAGAGGCCGATAAAGCTCTCGACATCTCAACGTCATCAGACCATCTCTGGGAATCTGCGAACATCCTGCGCGGCCCCTTCAATGCGGCCGATCTCAAGACTTACACCTTTCCGCTCCTGTTCTTTAAGCGGATCTCAGATGTCTTTGATGAAGGAATGACCGTGGGGCCAAGGACCCGGACGACATCGCGCAAGTCATCGGCATGGAAGAACTCCGGGCAAGAGCCTGGAACCTGAGTATCCCGCTTTACGTGAGGCCGAGTAGCGGCAACGGTGCGGCCGACGCGCAAGCTGACCGGCCGTTGCTTGCTGACGCCATTGAAGAGTGGCGGAAGAGCTGCGCTACACTCCGAGCATCAATGGTTGAACTATTCAAAACGCTGAAGGAGGACGGCCTTGGTTAGAGGACAGGATAAGCGCTGGGACACAACTCTCCTTCGCGAAGAATTTCAGCGCATCAAGAGCTCTCATCGACCGGCAGTCCAGCTTCGGGCTGGACGTGTCTCCCTGGGGGCCTCCGTGATCAGAGTCTTTGAGCGCGGTACCAAAGCCGCGATATTGCAGCGACTCGACAAGATAGACTTGGATGCTTTGCTGGGACTCGAGAGCCAGAGAGCATTTGAGAAGTGGTTCAGAAATGAACTGAACGCTCTGGCAAGGGTCATTAAGGTCACCAACGGCAGCAACCCGCGCATTCACCCTGGTTACAAATGGGGACACGGGACGAAGATCCTCGCCCTGTACACCCGGGAGATCGTATTGAACAGCCGCTATTTCAACGACCGTGAAGCAAAGCGCATTTCTCCGTGGCTTTATGTGCCAATCGATGGCGTGATGATCCGGCACCTCCGCAAGCTGGACATGTACCTGCCTTTCAGGAGAATAAAGGAAATCGATACTGCGCAGAGATTCTTCGCCGTGCAGAACGCGCTGGGAAAGGAGGCGGAAGGTGTAGGCGTACCACGCGTCTGGCTCGATGACGTTTGGGGAGAAAGAGAGTGAACACATCGGAGGAAAGATGCATACGAGAGAACTTCTGATCCGCGCCAGCGAGATCGTAAAGCGACACGAACATCTCGCGCGGACGCAAGGCGCCTACTTCAATGTGTTCGACATCCTCGACCGCGCCACGGATGAGGTCAAGGGCCATTCTGCGTTCATAGCGGAGATGCTGAATCCGGAAGGCAGCCATGGGCAAGGGGACCTGTTTCTCAAACTGTTTTTCAGAGGACTCCGCTCCGCTGGCCGAAGAACGCTCGCCGGGTTGCCATCGGACATGGAAGACAGACAGTGGTCAGTGGCAAGGGAAATGTCGTTCACCGGGCCTGTGGCAGGTAGGATCGACATTGCCATCGAGGCCACCGGCACGCCCGGCATCCTTCTGGCCATAGAGAACAAGATCAAGCACCAAGACGAAGAGAGGCAACTCGAACGGTACTGGCATTACGGGCAGTCCCGACAGTTGGGCACCTGCCTGTTCTACCTGACTCTCGACGGCTCAGAACCAAGCAAGGAGAGCTTGGGGGAACTCCCCTTGGAGAGTGTGGTTCTCCTGAGCTATGCAGGCTTCATTGTCCCGTGGTTGGATGACTGCATCGCGGCCGCGGCTCAGCTACCAAACATTCGCGAAACTCTCGTGCAGTATCAGCACCTTGTGACGGGACTCGCCGGAGGCAGTTGGAATAAGGAGAGGACAATGGAATTGAAGAAGCTGCTGAAAGACCCCGCCGACCTGAGGGCCGCGGCCGAGCTTGGACAGGCTCTCGCAGCAAAGAAAGTGGAGATTCAACTTGCCTTTTGGAGCAAGCTTCAGGAGCGTTTCTGTGAAAAGGCTTGCCTCGGCACCGGCGAACTGGTGGCCTGGTTCTCGTACACTAAAGAGAAAGTCACAGACTTTTGCGCACGCTCGCGGGGCAAGAAGAGCTACGGTATCGGCTTGCCCCTGACTGATCTGGATGCCGGGAGATCGGTCATGTTTGGCTTGGAAGTGTACAACAACTTCTACTTCGCGTTTTCTGTGATCAAAGACGGCGCACAGATCGACCCGGGCGACGATGACAAAACAGCAAGGGTGATTGAGATTGCCAGCCGCATTCTGCCGAAGAGCGAAGGCGTCTGGTTCGCCTACGATTACCCGGTGCCAAGACTGGACTTCAGGGTCTTCGACGACGCTTGCATGAAGTTGGCGTCTCCGACATACTTGAATGACTGCGTCGACAGACTAGGCGATCAGGCTGCAGAAATCCTCAAGTTCTTCACATCGGCCTACGGCAGGAATTCATAAGGACCGAAGGAGAGTAGCGGCAGCGGGGGGTGGGGTGGTGCCGGTGGGGTGGTGCTTGGCAACGGTGCCTGGCAACGGTGCCTGGCAACGGTGCCTGCCACCGGGGCGGGAGGCAACTACTTGGGATGCAAGGGGTTGCAGGGCCGCTTGTCATTTGCGCGCGGAACGCAGAACGGGGATCGAGGACGATGGCCGCCTCGGAAGGCGGCGCGACGAACGAAGACGTTCGTATGTGTTTAGCGTCCTCTCGACCTATGTCAAACACAGAAAGACGCAGAGGGCAGGCAATGCCTTAACCGCCATGCGGCGGGGCAGCCTGCCCCTACCGCGCCCATGCGCATTCTTCGTCTTGCGCCATAGGTGTATGGTGCTGTGTTCATCTGCCGTATTCCGCCTGCAGGCCGTCTCTGCCGATGTACGGGGACGT
>Ga0114922_10001505_pt1 | contig 22269 bp, 20 predicted proteins | sample AartaG_FD_100975 | JGI IMG/M metagenome (GOLD analysis project Ga0114922, IMG submission 100975) | Deep subsurface microbial communities from Aarhus Bay to uncover new lineages of life (NeLLi) - Aarhus_00045 metaG | ecosystem: Environmental > Aquatic > Marine > Oceanic > Sediment | place... | reverse complement strand
TTTGCTAATATTTCCATTTCAAAACGGGCCCATAGCTCAGTTGGTTAGAGCAGCGGACTCATAATCCGTTGGTCCTAGGTTCGAGTCCTAGTGGGCCCACCAATAAAACCAAGGTCTTTTCCCTATTTGCTAAAATCACACAAATGCCCCTTGTGGGAAATTTGCGAGACATATCTATGTGCCCCGCTCTCGGGCCGCGCTTCGCGTGTCCAAATTTGCTCCCGGCAAATTTATGCGGAAGCTATTATACATTCATGTTCAGTCATCCCCGCCCACTTCTTTGGTCATCCCCGCGCAGGCGAAGATCCAGTCTCGTGAAAATGACCAATTGCAGGAATTAGCATGTAACAGCACTCCGCTTTTCCCTGTCGCTTACACATTAAATTTTATATTGGAATGATAAATATTTTTAGCACAATAATTACATCAACTTCCTGTAGAAAAGTACATTTAATCAAATAGTGGCATTTTTGAAAATCTTTATTGCTTTTTCTTTTGCCGTTTTATATTCCAGTATAGCTTTTTCTTTTGGCAGGTGAATATCTTTTGAATTAACCATCTGATATTCCGGACAATATTGTCGGATAAAATCACCATTTGGATCATATTTTTGGCTCTGTAAGATTGGATTAAATACACGAAAATAAGGCATACTATCTGCGCCTGTTGAAGCCGCCCATTGCCAACCTCCATTATTGGAAGAAAAATCATAATCAATGAGATTCTCAGCAAAATACTTTTCACCCCAGCGCCAATCAATTAATAATAATTTAGTTAAAAATGAAGCGGTAACCATGCGTAATCTATTATGCATCCAACCCATTTGGAGCAATTGGCGCATCGCCGCATCAATTATCGGGAAACCTGTTTTGCCGTTTTTCCAGGCATTAAATAACTTTTTGTCATTGCTCCATTGTATCTTTTTTCCATATGCCTTAAATGACTGATTAGTGCAAATATATTGAAAGCCCCACATTAAATGTTTATAAAAATCACGCCAAATTAATTCATTAATCCAGGTAAGAATACCCTTATTGCCTTTATTCAGTTTATTATTATTTGCCTTAATTGCTGCCTGTAAGCATTGGCGTGGTGAAATTGCGCCAATTGCCAGATAAGGTGATAAAGTACTCGTTCCATTAATTGCAGGAAACTCTCTGTTTGTATTATATTGCCTTACTCTTTTTTCAATAAATATTCTTAATCTTTTTTTTGCCTCATCTTCACCTGTCGGCCATAGCGATAGGATTTTAGATGCTTTTATCTCAAAATTTTTCACTTTTCCCTCTACAGCAACTAATTTCTTTTGCTTTTTAGGAGCTGGCAAAACCTTAAAATACATATTCTTAAATTCATTGATCCACTGCTTTTTAAAAGGACTGAAAATTGAATAATATTTATCTTCCTTGGTTCTAACACTACCCGGAGGAAGAATGGCTTCATCATCAAATGAAAAAACCGGCAAATTAATATTCGCAAAATCCCGAGTAACTTTTTCTTCGAGGCTTATTTTCTTCAATTCATAGCTACGATTATAAAACAGAGCATTACATTGATATTGTCTGGCTATTTTAATGAGTCGATCTGCTACTTCTTTTTCATTTCTTGCATATCTAATTAACAGTGGAATATTGAGTTTTAATAAATCTTCACTGTAAATATTAACAGTATTTAGTATAAATTTAATTTTATTTTGTCCATAACCTCTTTTACGCCATAATTCGGTAGTAATAAAAAAAACAGCAATTATGCCATTTTTAGCTTGTTTTGCAGCATTAAATAAAGCAGTATTATCATTAACGCGAAAATCATTTCTAACCCAATAAAAAGTCCTCATTATTATCTTCTCCCGCTATCACGGAAAATTACGTATTCCGCGAATTCAATCCCTTTTAAAAATGCCATTTTTTCCATATCTAAAAGTTGGCTATATAATTAATAGATCCTTGTTTAAGATTAATAGCAATTATGTAAAGTTTTTACTAACCGCTTAGTCTCAAAACCTTGTTGCTTGGCGATAGAGATCAAATTTATGTACTCTTTTTCACTTATATTTATCTTTCGTGCTAAAATCCATAAATATTTGCGTGATGGAACACCAACCAGCGCATATTTATAATCCTGATCAACATAAAGAATCCAATAATCACCTGTAAAAGGCCAAAAAAACTGAACTTTGAGTTTACTATTACTAGCATCAACTGCCCAAGCTTTACCTGTAACTACCTCGTATTTATGCTTTGCTTTTTTATAACAACTATTCTCCACTTTAATATAATCATTCATTAAGGTATAAGTTGCCTTAGTGCAACTACAACCTTTTTCAAATCTATTTGGAATCAAGGCAATTTCATACCACGTACCAACATATTTTTTTAGATCAACGCGTGATGCCGTTTTAGGCAATGGATATATAAACTTAGGTTTTTTCAATATCCAATAAGCCATAACCCCGATAATCAATATAGCAAACGTAACAATTAAGTTTCTAATCATTAGCTTCCTGAATTTTATAAAAAAACTATAATATTATAATTATTGTGTTAACACAAAAAAAGCAAAAACTTCTTTGTTTGGTCCACCAGGCTTCGTTTGCACTTAAAAATAAATTATTAATTGTTATAAAATAATACAACATCGCCAACCTCACCTTGAATTTCTTGCGCTATTACTAGACACTTAATTTTAAATAAGAAAAATATAGATCTTTTTTCATCAGATAGTGCTTCAAAATTACCTTGGCCCTTACTAATAATCATATCTGCTTGCGCAAACAACTTTAAAAATTCCGGTGAACATAACGATAAAACCGTTCCAGCAGCATCGGAACCGCTGGAAATCACCTCAGCAAATTTATCTATCCCACATTGATAAGCATCTTCAACTAATGCGTCATTAATAATTGGTTTGTCTTTGACTGCATAAATTATTTTTTTATCAGGATAAAAATTTAATATTTCTTCAATTAACAATCGATCAAAAACCACTTCACCGGCATTATCAGCTAAATAAAGAATATTTTTAGCTTTTGCCAAGATTTTTTTAAATTCGGTATAATTAAAAACCCGCTTACTTTCAATATTAATTTTAGTTGTTTCTTGATTAAGTATTTTCCTTACTTCCTCATTAATATTTAAAGATGTTTTGGCGCCGTAATCAATAATGTTTCCAGCTATGGCTAATTCTACAGCCATTAATAAAGAATCTATGGAACTAGCAATTCTATCTTTTAATTGCCCATAAATACTTAAAGCCAGTTGATTACATTTATCTTTAAATTCTTTGTAAATATCGTCTTGATTAGATCCTAACGTTTCATTCACTACTGCATAAACTTTCCGCGCCATTTCTGGCGGCGAAAGAGTTAAAGGGAATTTAGGTAATTCTTTAGCTAAATTATCCAATACTTGTTTTTGTTCTTCTGGAGTAGCGCCAGCATGCCTGGCAGCAGCTAATGCCTGCCGATAAAAGCAAGGAATACAATCTAAATATGTTTTCATTTTAATTTTTCTCTTAGTTTAATAATAATATTTTTATATCATGCCACGGTCCCAATTGACGTCTTTTATTTGGTCCGTATGCTAATCTCCTTATCATAAAGATACTATAAAAGAAATTAAATAATTAACAAACATTCAAATATCTAATCTAAAAGTTTTTCTTTGGGTAAAAAGAAAAAACATAGCAAGGCATATATTATTACAATTATAAAAATAGAAATTATTACCCCTGAAAAGGCTGCAACAACAACATGTTGTGCCACTTGTACCAATATTCTTTTCTGCCCAGCAAAACTTGAAACATAGTGGACACCAGCTTTATCTCCTAGCAATATAATATTTAAAAAATGTTCGTTGATATTAATACCAGAAAATTTTTTCAATGCTGCTAATACAGCCCTTCCCCCAAAAAAATAAAAAACAATATTGCCAACAACAATGGCCAAAAGATCTGCAAAATACACAACGGTATTAACCAAACCAGAGCCCTGTCCAATATTTTGTTTTGAAAAATTACTTAATGCTATCTTAGGAAAAGCTGGCATTATCAAGCCGACCCCCAAACCGGAAACAATTAAAAACAGTAATATCAATCTATAATCTATAGTCGTTATGCTGAAAGTAAGCCCTAACAATCCAAAAGCTAAGATCATTAAAGCCGAGGGCACTATATAATAAGGATTAATTTTCATGCTAATTTTTGGCAATAACAGAGAAGCAGATAATATAGAAAAACTAAATGGTAACAGTGTTGCGCCAGCCAAAACAGGAGAAAAGCCTAAAATAAAAGAATTTTGCAAATATAGATTAAGAAAATAGGGAATACCGATAGAGCAACCTACCACAATAAATATACCAAAACTAGAAAACAAAAATAATCTGTTGCGCAAATAAATGAAATTGATTATGGCATGATCCTTTCCTTTTTCAACCATTTTAAATATTGATAAAACAATAATACTGGATATAAAAAACACAATTGTTTTTATATTCATAAAGCTCCAGGTATTACCTTTTACCAACGCAAAAACCAACAAAAAAAGTCCTATTATCAGCAAGGAAGCACCAACATAATCAATGCGTTTTCCTTGCTTTGGCCGTATTGAGCTTTGTACCATCAACATGGTTATTATTATTGAGAATCCCATTGGCAATAAATTAGACCAAAATATGTAGTGCCAACCAAGATATGTGGTAACAAATCCCCCAATAAACGGGCCAATTGCATTTCCAATGCCAATTGAAGCTGCCCAGATTCCGATAGCTAATGTTTCTTCGTTACCATCAAATGATGTTTTTATTATAGTCAGGGTAGAAGAGGTAATAAAAGCAGCAAATAGCCCCTGCAAAGCCCTGCTTCCTATTAAAGAAAACTGGTTCCATGAAAGAGCTATCATAATTGATGCCAAAATATATCCTGATGCGCCAAAAACAAAAACTTTCTTTTTATCAAAAATATCGCCTAATTTGCCACTTAAGGAGATAAATGATACCGCCACTAAAACATATCCATTTATCATCCACTGCAAATTAACGATATTAAAATGAAACTCGGCAGCAATTACAGGTAATGCGTTGATTAATGCTGTAGTGTTATAACAAACGGTGAAGAAAGCAACGGTCATTGCCGCTAAAATGAACCATTTAGATATAGTACTCAGAGAAGGGTTTTTAGAAAAAATCATTTTAAACTACCAAATATAAATATTAAAACAATCCTCATATCCTCAGGACATAACATTTGCAGTATATAATCAGGGTATCACCACGGCAAGAGTTGCCAAAATCTAAATGGTACTTATAAAGTTATGTTCTAATTATGGAATTGGAATGGGAAATGGATGTATAATATCGTACGTTAAGTAAATTGTTTAACTTACATTAGTAGAAATTTGAGGTGGAATAAAAAAGTGATAATTATGTTTCCCATCCGATCTAAATCATCTATTGGATGTAGTTTATTACATTATGAGGTTATGAGACAAGCTGCCTATTCAGCGGGAATTTTTGGGTGGGTTACTGACATGCGCCTCTTACGATAACTAAGGAGAATGTTATGGGTGTTGAATTGCTTCCAGAAGAAATATTAGTAAAAATTTTTACTTGGTCAACTGCCAAAGACTTGGTAAGGATTACGAGAGTAAATAAGCATTGGAATAAATTATCAAATAATGAACAGATATGGAGACAAAAATGTATTGAGTACTGTCAACAAAAGGCCAGAGATGAGATATATTTACAGCGATACTCAGTTCAAATAGTAGCAAACAAATATAACAATAATTGGAAAGAGTTTTATAAAGCATTTATTGAAAACAGGGTATATGTGCCTGTAACTGACGAGGGATATAAAAAGCTGGTTGGAGATATAAAAGACTTATGTGGAATTGATGTTTCTGAGCATCAAAGAATAGTAAACACAATAAGTAAAAATAGACATTACTTGTTAGACAATCGTAATGTGGTAGATGTATTAAGATATATTTTCAGTAAGAAGAATGAATTAAAACCAGACATAATTAAGTTGTTAGGTATTATTGTAAGAGATACAAGAGGAGAGGCAAGCGAAAAAGAAACGGGTCAGTGGGCAGTTTTAGTCTTGCAAGAGTTATTTCAAAATGGCGACAACTACTTAAAGCAATCAATAATTAAGATTTTGAGTAGTTTAAGAATTATTGAATATGATCCTACAGAAAAAATAAATCCACAAATAATTTTAGCTTTATATGGGTTACTGTTAACAAGTAATTTGAAAGAGTTATTTCAAGACGTTGATAATGAATTCAAGAAAGAAATAATTTGGACTTTGAGGCATGTAGCCAATAAGACGATTGCAGAAGCACTGAATCATCATCAAGCATTTTCAGCTTTAGAGGAGTTACTGCTAACAGATAACTTGGAAGGGTTATTTCAAAATGCCGGCGATGATTTAAAGGAAGAAATAATTGGGGTTTTGAGTGATATTGCTAGCAATGCAGAGGATGCAGAAGTGAGTCATCAAGCATTTTCAGCCTTAGAAGGGTTACTGCTAACAAATAACTTGGAAAGATTATTTCAAGATGCTGATAATTACTTAAAGGAAGAAATAATTTGGACTTTAAGTTATGTTGCTAGCAATGCAGATAATGCAGATATGAGGCAGCAAGCATTCTTAGCTTTGCAAGGGTTATTTCAAAATGCTGCCAATGATTTAAAGAAAGAAATAATTAAGGCTTTGAGTTATGTCGCCGACAATACAAAGAATGCAGATATGAGGCAACAAGCATTTTTAGCTTTAGAGGGATTACTGCTAACAGATAATTTGGAAGGGTTATTTCAAAAAGCTAACGATGGATTCAGGAAAGCAATAATTGAGGTTTTAGGAAGTGTTGCTAGCAGTGCAGATAACGCAGATATGAGACAACAAGCATTCTTAACTTTGCAAAAGTTATTTCAAAATGCTAGCGATGACTTAAAAGAAAAAATAATTGAGGCTTTAGGATATGTTGTAGGCAATACAAAGAATGCAGATATGAGGCAACAAGCATTTTTAGCTTTGAAAGGATTATTTCAAAATGCTGGCGATGATTTAAAGAAAAAAATAATTAAAGCTTTAGGATATATTGCTAATTATACAATGGATACAGATATGATGGAACAAACATTTTCAGCTTTAGAAGGGTTATTGCTAACAGATAACCTAAAAGGGTTATTTCAAAAGGCTAACAATTACTTAAAGGAAAAAATAATTCAAATTTTGAGATATATTGCTAGCAATGCAGATAACATAGATATGAGGCAACAAGCATTTTTAGCTTTGCAAGGGTTATTTCCAAATGCTGACGATGATTTAAAGGAAAAAATAATTGAGGCTTTGAGGTATATTGCTAGCAATACAAAGAATGCAGATATGAGGCAACAAGTATTTTTAGCTTTGAAAAGGTTATTTCAAGAAGTTGACAATAAATTCAGGAGCGCGATAATTACAGCTATAGACTGTATTACTATCGATGTAGACCATGCTGAAAGGGATAAACAAGCAGGGCATCAAGCAATTTCAGCTTTGCAAGGGTTATTTTCAAATGCTAACAATGATTTAAACAAAAAAATAATTAAGGCTTTGAGGAATATTTCTAGATATATATATAACGCAGATATGAGGCAACAAGCATTTTTAGCTTTGCAAGGGTTATTTCCAAATGCTGACAATGATTTGAAGAAAAAAATAATTGGGGCTTTGAAGGATATTGCTGGATATGTAGAAGATGTAGAGGATGTATCGGCCGAAAAAGACGTAAAAATGGAACAGCAAGCAGTTTTGGTTTTGCAAGGGTTATTTCAAAAGGCTGGCAATGATTTTTTAAAGGCAGAAATAATCGGGGCTTTGGGGAATGCTATTAGATCTAACAAAGATGTAACACAATATGCAGTTTCAGCTTTATCTGGTTTACTGCTAACAGCTAACTTGGAAGGGTTATTTCAAGAAGCTGACGATGAATTCAAGGGAGCAATAATTGGAGCCTTGAGTGATATTGCTATCGGTACAGACAATACAGAAGTAGGACAACAAGTAGTTTCAGTTTTGCAAGGGTTATTTCCAAATGCTGATAATGATTTAAAGAAAGAAATAATTGGTGCTTTGAGGGATATTATTGCATTTAAACCAAATATGGCAAATATGATGCAACAAGCATTTTTAGCTTTGCAAGAGTTATTTAAAAATAGCGACAATAACTTAATGAGCGAAATAATCGGAGCTTTAAATAGTATTGCTAGGGATGATTATTATTCACATATGAGGCAACAAGCATTTTCAATTTTAGGGGAGTTATTGTTAACAAGTAATTTGAAAGAGTTATTCCAAAATGCTGACAATGATTTTTTAAAGGCAGAAATAATCGGGGCTTTGGGGGAAATTGCTAGCGATGAATACAACACAAATATGAGACAACAAGCATTTTCAGCTTTAGAGGGATTATTGCTAACAGATAACTTGGAAGAGTTATTTCAAGAAGTTGACAATGGATTCAGGAGCACAATAATTGGATTCAGGAGCACAATAATTGAGGCTTTAGTATGTGTTGCTCGCAATACAAACAATGCAGAAATGGGGCAACAAGCAGTTTCAGCTTTGCAGGGGTTATTTCAAAATGCTAATAATTACTTAAAGAAAAACATAATTAATGCTTTAGGATCTGTTGCTCGCAATACAAAGAATGCAGATATGAGGCAACAAGTATTTTCAGCTTTGCAAGGGTTATTTCAAAATGCTGACAATGACTTAAAAAGAGAAATATTTCATGTTTTGGAGCATGTTGCTAATTGTACAAAGGATACGGATACGAGGCAACAAGTAGTTTCGATTTTGCAAGAATTATTTCGAAATGTTAATAATGACTTAAAAAAAACAATAATTTCCGATCTGCAATATAGTGCTGACAATTTACATCCTGGTATATGTGAAGAATCCTTAGAGTGTAGACGGCACGCAGTTTCAGTTTTAGAGTGGTTACTGCTAACAGATAACTCGGAAGGATTATTTCAAAGAATTGACAATAACTGTAGGTGCGCAATGATTGAGGCTTTAGTATGTGTTGCTCACAATACAGAAATGAGGCAACAAGTAGCTTCGGCTTTAGAGAGGTTACTGTTAACAGATAATTTACAAGAGTTATTTCAAAATGCACACCATCATTCAAAGATAAAAATAATTAATGCCTTAAGTTATGTTGCTCACAATGTAGATAACGCAGACATGAGGCAACAAGTATTTTCAGTTTTGCAAGAGTTATTTCAAACTGCTGACGATGAATTCAAGGAAACAATACTTGTAGTAGGATATTTTGTTAGTAATAAAAAGAATACGGGTTTACAAAAGTTATTTCAAAATTCTGATAATGATTTAAAGGAAAAAATAATTTTGATTTTGAGGGATATTATTATTGCTCCCATTCCCTCCTACATTGTAAAAGTAAGACAACAAGCATTTTCGGTTTTGCAAGGGTTATTTCAAAATGCTGACAATTACTCAAAGGGGAAAATAATTGATGCCTTAGGATATATTGCTCGCAATGTAGATGCGTTAGGACCTTTTGCTAACAATAAAATAAAGCCAGATACGAGGCAACAAGCAGTTTCGATTTTGCAAGGGTTACTCCAAACTGCTGACGATGAATTCAAGGAAGCAATAACTAATGCTTTGGGAATTGTCGCTGAATGTACAGATAACGCAGATCCTGACTCCCGCGTTTTCAGTCTTTAGTAAAAAATAATTTATAATTTATCAATAGATTATGCTTTCAAAAAGTGATGTGTAACATTTCCTATGCATTAATTGCAACCGGATGATTTAGGACAAAAAATGTTTGCGCGGATCAAGAAGAATACGAAATACAAACAGGCGATTGATCATTATTTGTTACAACGTTCGATTTGGGAAATATGTAAGGCAACAGACGATCAAAGTATTTGGTAGCTCAGCCAGCAATTATGAATTACAGGAGTGATTTACTGATGCAAGGCATAATATAACTTTAGTTTGACTTGGCAGCGTCACAAACCCTGAACATTAATACCAAAATCATCCAGAAAATTATGTAAATTATCCATGGATTCATTATGTTGATTCTTTCCAAATACTTCTACATAACTCTTTAAAATATAACTATAATCAGGCGAAGTTAGGATCGGTAAAATTTTCGCCACTTTCTGTTGATCTTGAGAATCATTATATTGACATGATTGAAACAAAATCGCAGCCAACAATGCTGCTTTAGCAGCCTTTCTAGCTGCATTCGTTTCTCTGAAACTTTCTAGACAAAAATGCAACTCTCGATTCCTATCCCATTCAACCCATTCGTTATAAAAATGCAAAACTTCCTGCTGCGAGTCTTCTATCTTATTAAATCCTCTTTCTTGCAAAAAAAGTAAAAACATTATTGTCGGTACAACTGCTTCAACATTTGCCCACGAACAGTTACCAGTTTTCTGTGGTGCGAGCGGTAATTGTAACTTTGTGTTTAAACCTAAACGTCGTGACAAACCCGAATTAATAAATTGGCTATATTGTTTTTTATAGAGTAATTCCCTGATAAACGATTTGTTAAACATGTGGGGATTTTGTATGTTATAAATATTCACAGTGCCATTTTTTCTACCAAATTCACCGCGATCGCAACGCACCAACCAGTCTTCAAATCTGATTAAAGTTATTGCATGTCCATCAAATGAGATAGGTAATATTAATGGCTCTTGATCAAGTAATATATCAATGCGTTTTGCATATTTATCAATATCAACTAAATAATGCTGATATTTAATTAATTCTACAGCAGCATGCAATGCATCAATAATAACATCTAATTTTGTAAAATAATCACGAAAATGTTTTGCTGCAAAATTATTTTTAAAATCATGTAATGACTTGATTAAAATTTCTAAATTAAATTCTAAATAAAAGCCTTCCAATTCAACTTCGATAAAAGTTCCTGTGTTATCAATAATATCGACTCGCCCTTCTAATTCAAAGCTGTGCCCAAGCAATTTTGCGTTAATAAAATCCTGGACGAAACCCAATTTCGCGCCATGCTTAATAAGCAAATTTTGAATATTTTTCTGCCTTCTCAAATGTGGCATTACTAAAACCGGTTGGCCTGCATTCGTATAAGAGTTGGCATTAGCACCCTGTTTTATTAATAACTTGCATATCTCATAATTACCGTTACTAGCCGCCCAATGTAAAGCTGTTCTAGTAGTTACATCATTAAAATCAACTTCTGCTCCAGCATCCAACAATAATTTTGCTTTGCTAGCACTATTAACAATGGCAGCTTGAATTAACGGAGAATAACCATACTCATCAATTACATTTACTTTTGGCTTATGTTCAAGACAGTTTGCAACTTCTTTATCTGTTCCGAAAATGATATGTTTTGATAACGACACTTTATTACCTCAATTTTCACTTAAAAAACATTTCTTAGGGTGCTGGTTTAGCTGCATGCCCATGACTATGAGTATGCGTTTGAGTCTTGGCTAACTGTTCTTGCATTTGATTAGATAGTTCCTTTGCATTGCGTTGTTCAACTTCAGCTTCAGCATCCTTATTTTCCGTAGCAACTGCCGTAAGATCTGATGGAGCGCCATCCGGCTGTTCAGCGAGCAACGGATGCTGTTCAAAAGGTGATAACTTTGCAATACCACTACCGCCACTTTCATCATCTTCACGATACGGTTTTCTGGGTTTAACCTTTCCGAAGCGCCTATGCCCTGCAGCTAAAAGTTCACCTAATTTTGTTTTATATTCAATACCAATATTTGACATGCTTGTTATATTCTCCAATACTATATTAATTATAACACATCAAAACAAGACTTACGGAGGTTATTAAACAGTGTTTAAACTAATTTCGATCGAAGGAAACTCTTTAAAACTCGATGCTGGCAATATGTTTGGGCATGTTCCAAAAGCATTATGGTCGAAATGGTATACAGCAGACAAATTAAATCGAATTAGGATTAGTTGTAGAAGCTTATTAGTACATGATAATGGCAAAAATATATTATTTGACGTTGGTGTCGGAGCATATTTAAATCCCGAACTGAAACAGCGTTATGGCATAGAAAACAAGCATATTTTATTAGAATCTTTAGCAAAACATGGACTAACCTATAAGGATATAGATTTTATAGTATTATCGCATTTACACTTTGATCATATTGGCGGGTTACTTTCAAAATGGCACAACAATTACAAACCAACATTATTGTTTCCAAATGCTCATTTTCTAGTAAGTGAAAAATCTTGGCATCGAGCAAATAATCCTCATATTTATGACAAAGCATCTTTTGCTCCAGAAATTAATGAATTAATAGCTAATTCTGGACGATTAAAAATTGTTGCTGATGCTAATTTATTAGGCCCCAAATATCGTTTTCACTTTAGTGATGGACATACACCGGGTTTAATCTCTACTGAAATTAATACTAAAAATGGTACGGTTATTTTTACATCTGATTTAATTGTTGGCACTCACTGGGTGCATTTACCAATTAGCACATACTATGATAGGGCACCAGAAATGGCTACAAATGAAAAAGAAAAATTATTGATACATGCAATGAATGTAAATGCCCGCCTATTTTATTTCCATGACCCGAACACCACGATATCAGATATTAAACAAGATGAAACCGGCCGTTTTTATGCGACTAATTTACAGCATCTACTTTGCTGAAGGAAGATAAAAACATTGCATCACCATAACTGAAAAACCGATATTTTTCCAGCACTGCTTCTTTATAAGCGTTCATGACATTATCAAAACCAGCAAAGGCACAAACTAGCATTAATAACGTTGATCGAGGCAGATGGAAATTTGTAAGCATTGCATCTATACAACGAAATTTATAACCAGGATAGATAAAAATATCTGTTTCACCTTTAAATGGTATAACCTCCCTTTTTTGTGTTGCAGTTTCTAGACTGCGTACGCATGTTGTTCCTACTGCAATAATTCGTCCATGGCGTTTTTTGGTGTTACATATTTTTTCACAAACTTGCGGAGATATTTCAATATACTCAGAATGCATTCTATGATTTCGAATATTTTCTGATCGTACTGGTTCAAAAGTTCCAGCACCTATATGCAAAGTAATAAATGCAGTTTCTATTCCTTTGTTTACAATTTTCTTCAGTAACTGTTCATCGAAATGCAATCCTGCAGTCGGTGCTGCAACCGAACCTTTATATTTAGCAAATATCGTCTGATAACGTTCTTTATCTATAAATTCATCGTGGCGCTTAACGTATGGCGGTAAAGGAACATGACCAACTCTTTCAAGGATATTTAAAACATGATCATCATGTTGAAAACAAAGTTCAAATAATCCATTTTCATAATCTAAAACTTCCGCTTTAAAACTATTTTCTAAAATTAATACCGATCCCTTTTTAGGCACTTTGCTAAATTTTAAATGAGCTAATATCCTGTGTTCATCTAAAATGCGTTCAACTAAAACCTCAACTTTACCTCCCGTTTCTTTGATTCCAAATAATCGGGCTGGTATTACTTTAGTATCGTTAAAAATTAATAAATCTTTACATGATAATAAATTTGGCAAATCCATGAATTGCTTATGAGCAACTGCACCGGTTACTTTATCCAAACACAACAAACGGCTAGCAGTTCGTTTATTACATGGATATTGAGCAATAAGCTCCTGAGGTAAATTAAAATCAAAATCACTAGTTTTCATAATTCAACATTACATCATTGTCATCCCGCACTTGATGCGGGATCCAGAAACACTCTAGATTCCCGCTTTCGCGGGAATGACAGTTGAATAACAATTTCCACAATACTAAGCATACATGAAACTTAAACTTGTATACACTTCTTACTATCCGTTAAAATAACTTGGCCAGCCGGGGTGGCGAAACTGGTAGACGCGCCAGACTCAAAATCTGGTGGTGGTAACATCGTGTCGGTTCGAGTCCGACCCTCGGCACCATAAAAAATACAAAAATATAGGAGTTAACTATGCACAAAATGAAATTTCTGCTAATTGCATTATTTACTATGGCACTGGTTGCATGTGCTACCCAACCTGGCGAACCGGGTTTCACTAAACAACAAGTCGGTGTTGTAACAGGCGGTGTTGCAGGAGGTTTTCTAGGTAGCCAAATGTTTAGAGGAGAACCAGTTATCGGTGCTGTGGGTGGCGCAATAATTGGAACACTTGTTGGTGGTACTATAGGTCAATACATGGATCAACAGGACCGAATTAACGCTCAACAAGCAATGATTAGAACTCCAATAGGCCAAGAAGCAGTTTGGACTAATCCTAAAACTAAGACTTCTTATACAGTAAGACCTACTAGAGAATATCAAAGGGGTCGATCTCACTGTCGTGAAGCTCAAATTCTTATAGATGGTGGTAAACAAAAAGCATATACCACTGTTTGTCGCGGCCCAGACGGCAGATGGCACGTAAAACCTTAAACTCATTTATTTCCTGTGCCAGATGCTATCTGGCACAGGAATATAATTAATTACATGGCTTCTAAAGCTAAAATTGTTTATACCTGCCAAAAATGTAGTGCTCAATTTCCAAAATGGATCGGGCAATGTATCGAATGCAAAGCTTGGAATAGTCTTGTAGAAGAAGTTTATCCATCTGTAGGAAATGAAAATAGCCGATTTGCAGGATATGCTTCTTTAGGTGAAACTAAAATTACCGCTCTTGCAGACATCGATCTAATCGATGCACCTCGAATGCAAACTAATATTACAGAATTAGATAGAGTACTAGGTGGTGGTTTGGTGATCGGTTCTGTCGTGTTAGTAGGAGGAGACCCAGGTATCGGCAAATCTACCCTATTGTTACAAACATTAAGTAATTTAAGTAAAACTAATCCAGTCTTATATGTTACCGGCGAGGAATCGTTACAACAAATCGCAATGCGTACACATCGTTTAGGCTTACCACAAAGAGGTCTACATTTACTAACAGAAACCAATGTTGAACGCATTATTAGTCATTTACAAAAAGCAAAACCGCGAATAATAGTTATTGATTCTATTCAAACAATTTATACAGATTGCTTACAATCAGCACCCGGTGGAATTGGTCAAGTCCGAGAGAGTGCAGCACAATTAGTACGTTTTGCTAAACAAACTGGTATAGCGTTATTTATCGTAGGTCATGTTACTAAAGAAGGATCTTTAGCAGGACCTAGAGTATTAGAACATATGGTAGATAGCGTATTATACTTTGAAGGCGAACATGATCATCGGTATCGGGTCATTCGAGCTATAAAAAACCGCTTTGGGGCAATAAATGAAATAGGCGTATTCGCCATGACAGATAACGGCCTGCGTGAAATTACCAATCCTTCAGCTATCTTTCTATCTCGAGAAGAAAAATCAGCTGCAGGTAGTGTAGTTATGGCAACTTGGGAAGGTAGCCGACCATTATTAGTCGAAGTGCAAGCATTAGTCGATAAAAGCTATCTAACCAACCCTAGACGGGTAACAGTAGGATTAGAACAAAACCGTCTTTCGATGCTATTAGCGGTATTACACCGCCACGCTGGCATAAAGACCTATAACCAAGATGTGTTCGTTAACGTTGTTGGCGGAGTGAAAGTAACAGAAACTGCTGCTGACCTTGCTTCATTGCTAGCAATTATATCAAGTTTACGCAATAAACCATTACCGTCCGATTTAATTGCATTTGGCGAGATCGGATTATCAGGTGAAATTCGGCCGGTCCAAAATGGCCAAGAACGTTTAAAAGAAGCTGCAAAACACGGTTTTAAACATGCCATTATTCCTAAAGCCAATGTATTAAAAAAAATTCATCACAGTATAAAAATAACAGGCGTGAAAAATTTATCGGAAGCAATAAATAGTTTATAAAATACAACAGGATTTTGTTGCAACCTCTGGTTGAGTTTCTAAATGCTGCGATATATCTTTATTACCCTCATCTTTCTTATAAGATTCAAGTGTATATGAAAAAATATCGTCTCTCCTTTTATCATGTGTGAAATAAGGCTGATCATTTTCGTCGTATTTTCTCTGTATAGATAATGTAGTTCTCTTGCTGCTTATAAGATAACAAAAATCAAGTGGATTACCTCTTTTACTTCTATCCTGTAAAGCAAAGAGAATATTATCTACATCGCGCCACACACATTCATTAAAACCGGTATTATAATAACCCTGCGGCCACCAAGTATTATGATAAAGTTGCTCGCCACATTTTTTTAGCTGTTCACCATAACTTTTATCGAAAAAAGTATGACGTCCTGCTGACGATCCCATAATTCTTTTTGCTCCGATACATAGAGTTTTGATGCCAGAGTTTTTTATTAATTCAGCTAACTCCATATAAGTCTTTTCACCTTCGATATTATTATCAACTATATCTAAATTAACCAATCCATTGTTATTTCTTAACGCACCTAAAATTCTCTGGATTCCACCGTCACGAAGGTCGTTATTACTTAAATTTAGTCTCTGTAAATTAGGATTCTTACGTATAATTAATATGATTATATCTGCAGCGTCCTCAGTAAGATAATTACTGCCCAAATCGAGTTCCTCTATATTGGACTTATATAACAATTCTTGGAAGTTTTCCCCCTGCTGATCTTCTGATAATTGAGCAAACTTACTGTTTAAATTTATCTTCATACATCATTTCTCATAATCCAAAACTAACAACAAATAATATTTTTAAATCTTATATAAACCATTACAGCACAAAAATATTAAGAAAAAATTAATAGAATAATATTTTCCCTTCATATAGAATGAAATAATTTATCTAATCTAATAAACACGAGGAGAAATAAATTATGTACACAAAAGATATGAATATTGAAAGTTTTGATTCCGAATTGTGGAATGCTATACAAGGAGAAGAACGGCGGCAGGAAGAACACATGGAATTAATCGCTTCAGAGAACTATACCAGTCCTAGAGTACTAGAAGCACAAGGATCAAAATTAACTAATAAATATGCCGAAGGCTATCCAGGAAAACGCTATTACGGCGGCTGTGAATATGTTGATATGGTTGAAAGCTTAGCTATTGAACGTGCTAAAAAACTGTTCTCTGCTGATTATGCTAATGTACAGCCACATTCTGGTTCCCAAGCAAATGCAGCGGTTTATCTTGCATTATTAAATCCAGGCGAGACTATGTTAGGCATGAGCTTAACTGCTGGTGGCCATTTAACCCACGGTTTTAAAGTAAGTTTCTCCGGTAAAATTTATAATGCTATACAATACGGGGTTAAACCTGATACTGGCGAAATCGATTATGATGAAGTAGCAAAACTTGCACGCGAACATAAGCCTAAAATGATTATGACTGGATTCTCTGCATATTCATTAATTGTCGACTGGCAAAGATTTCGTGATATCGCTGATGAAGTTGGTGCCTACTTGGTTTCTGATATAGCACATGTAGCAGGATTAATAGCTACTGGCTTGTATCCTTCTCCAGTACAAATTGCTGATGTCACTACATCGACCACTCACAAAACCTTGCGTGGCCCGCGTAGCGGACTAATACTTGCCAAAGCTAATCCGGAACTAGAGAAAAAATTAAATGCTGCCGTATTTCCAGGTACGCAAGGTGGACCTTTAGAGCATGTTATTGCTGCTAAAGCCGTTTGTTTTAAAGAAGCAATGCAACCTGAATTCAAGGAATATCAAAAACAAGTGATGGCTAATGCCAAAGCGATGGTTGAAGTCATGCTACAACGTGGATATAACATAGTTGCCGGTAAAACTGAAGACCATCTATTCCTAATAAATTTAGTAGCCAAAGACCTTACAGGAAAAGATGCAGAATATGCACTTGGTCAAGCTAATATCACAGTAAATAAAAATACTGTACCAAATGACCCACGTCCACCTTTTGTTACCAGTGGTTTACGGGTTGGCACGCCTGCTGTTACTACTCGCGGTTTTAAAGAGCAAGAAGTGCGTGATATAGCTAATTGGATGTGTGATGTGCTAGATGATCTTAACAATACGCAAACTATTGAACGGGTAAAGAAACAAGTAATAGAACTTTGCCACCGCTTCCCGGTTTATTCTTCATAACGAGAAATATATGCATTGTCCGTTTTGTGGTGCTAAAGATACCAAGGTTACCGATTCACGATTAGTTGGAGAAGGCGGTCAAGTACGCCGTCGACGCGAGTGTTTAGACTGTACCGAACGTTTCACTACATACGAATCAGCACAATTAGTTATGCCACGAGTTATTAAACACGATAAGTGCCGTGAACCATTTGATGAAACCAAATTACTCACAGGCTTACAGAAATCCCTTGAAAAAAGACCGGTAAGTACCGAAAAAATTGAAGAAATAATCCATCGAATCAAACGTAATATTCGTGCTACAGGAGAACGTGAAATCAGTTCACAAAGTTTAGGAGAAATGGTCATGAATGAATTAAAACAACTAGATCATGTTGCCTATGTACGATTTGCTTCAGTCTACCGACGTTTTCAAGACATCAACGCGTTTCGTGAAGAGATCAATCACTTGGAAAAAAAATGAAACCGTCAATGCGTCGCAAAGCTCGTCGCTTAGCATTACAAGCTATTTACCAATGGCAACATAATCCTTCAGAAAACATCGAAAGCCAATTCCGTAAAGAATGTAATCTCAAAAAAATCGATGTTGAATATTTTTCTGAATTAGTAAATGGAGTAATTAATAATACTGCTAAGCTAGATGAACAAATGCTGCCGTTTTTAGATCGACCAATTAAAAAAATTAACCCAGTAGAATTGGCAATCTTACGCATAGCCATTTATGAATTAATTTATCGACCAGATGTTCCATATAAAGTAATTATCAATGAAGCCTTAGAAGCAGCTAAAGTTTTTGGTGCCGAACAAGGATTTAAATATATCAACGGCATTTTAGATAAAGTAGTAAAAAAAACCAGAAAACCAAAAACATAATGAAGGAATTTGAACTTATAAATAAATTTTTGGCAAAACGAGCAGGTAAACGTAAGGACGTAATTTGTGGCATTGGTGATGATTCAGCCTTAGTGCGATTTTCGTCTAATCATGAAGTTGCTGTTTCTACTGACAGCTTTATTTCAGGTATCCATTTTCCCAAAAATACTTCTCCATATGACATCGGCTACAAAGCTTTAGCTGTTAATCTAAGCGACTTAGCAGCCATGGGAGCTGAACCTGCTTGGGCAACTTTAGCAATAACCTTACCTGAAGTTAACGAATTATGGATTAAGCAATTCTGCGATGGATTCTTTTCTTTATTAAAACAATATAACATGCAATTAATAGGCGGAGACACTACGCGAGGACCATTATCGATCACCGCTCATGCCTTCGGCTTCATCCCTAAAAACAAAGCTCTCTATCGTAGTGGAGCAAAACCTAGTGATTTAATTTATGTTACCGGAACTTTAGGTGATGCCGGAGCAACCTTAAAATTACCTGATGAATATTTCCTAAAAAAATTAAATCATCCCATACCAAGAATTCAAGAAGGTCTAGCACTGCGTAGTATTGCGACCGCTGCTATCGATATCTCTGATGGTCTTGCAGCAGATTTGGGCCACATTCTTGAACAAAGTAAAGTCGGTGCAACTATTTATATTGACAATCTGCCAATATCTACTAAGCTTGCAAAAGCAATGAGCAAAAAAACAGCTCAAAAACTAGCATTATCTGCAGGCGATGATTACGAATTGTGTTTTACTGTTTCATCCAGAAAACGAGCGCAATTAAAAGCAATCGAAGATAAATTTTCTGTCACTTGTGTTGGAATTATCGAACAACAAACAGGATTACGCATACAAGATCAACAAGGAAATCCCTTCGCCTTAGAGCAAACAGGATATGAACATAGTTGGAATCAAATATGAAAAAATTAATTCACTTCTTTGCATTAGGCTTTGGTAGCGGACTATCACCAATAATGCCTGGTACATGCGGTACTATTGTCGCTATACCTATATACCTACTATTACGCAACTTATTTCTACCCTATTACCTACTAATTCTAGCAATAATGACAATAATTGGTTTCTGGTTATGTGACGTAACTGCACGTGATATGGGAATACATGATCCTCCTAGTGTTGTTTGGGATGAAATTGTTGGTTATTTGCTGACAATGACCGCAGCACCGATTGGTTGGGCATGGGTTATAACTGGCTTTGTGCTATTTCGAGTATTCGATATTTGGAAGCCATGGCCAATCAGCTGGATAAATGAAAATATAGATGGTGGCTTCGGCATCGTAGCTGATGACTTACTAGCAGCAATTTTCGCTGGAATAGTACTACAATTAATTAACTTTAGCCTGTGGATAACTTTGTGAATAAATGTTTAATCAATTTACTAATATATTGTTATTTATAACACAATTTGATTTTATCATAAATCAATAACTTAGATAAATGCATTATTATTCAATAAGTTATATTTTATCATAATATTTTATGATTAATTCATTAAAAATTAATAAGATACAAGATTCATCTGTGCATAAATCATTATTTATACGCCCTTTAAAGGATGACGACTTACCCATTATTTTACATATCGAATGTGCTACACAAATTTTCCCTTGGTCAGAACAGAATTTCAAAAACAGCTTACAATACGGTCACATTTGTCGAGCATTATTAAAAAACAATGAAATCATCGGATTTATAATTTTTTCTTTACAGGCAGGTGAATGTGAAATTCTCAATTTATGTATTAAATCAGAAGAACAAAATAAAGGCTATGGATTTAAATTACTAAAAGAAGCTTTGCAATATGCTAAAAACCACAACATTGATACGGCATTTTTAGAAGTAAGATACAGTAACAAGGCCGCAATTAATCTTTATAATAAAGTAGGTTTTAATGAATTAGGAGTAAGAAAAGCATATTATCCACTTAAAAATAAGCGTGAAGACGCGATCATCTTTGCATTAGACCTGACTTCGTAAAGTAAATCCTAACGCTTTCAATCTATCTTTAATAGAAGGATGAGTTGAAAAAAGATTTGCTAATGATTTAACTGGCTCAATACCAGCTTGAATAGGATCGAAAATATAAGCTGCGCGACGTACATCTTCGTGCGGAGTTCTGAGATACTCTTCTCCATAAGTTTCTTTATGCTGTTCATGATCGCCACGAATTTTAAGCAACGCATTAGCTAACGGAGTATTGTCACGAGTCAATTCAACTGCACCAGCATCAGCCATATATTCTCGAGTACGACTTAGATACAATAATAAAATTACTGTTAAAAGTGGTAGAAGAAAACGTAGAATTATTATCACTGCAACTAAACGATTATCACGGCGACGACCGCCGCCAAATACTACACCATAAAATAACATATCTATGGCCATTAACATTAAATTGCTTAATACTGATGCCATTAAAGTTAATTTAATATCATGATGTCGAATATGATTTAGTTCATGAGCCATAACCGCTTGTAATTCGCTACGCTTTAATTTCTGCATTAAACCACGAGTAATTGCAACCAACGCTGATTTTTCACTATAGCCACTAGCAAAAGCATTCATATAATCAGCTTCAATAATGAAAACTCTAGGCATATATCTTAATCCTGCCGCTGTTTTCATTTCTTCAACGACATTATAAAGTTGTTGTTCTTCTAATGAACGCGCATTATCAGCAGTTACTTCATGATATTTTGTTCCTAATAACATAAGCTTATCGTGTAAAGAAAAAGTAATAAAAATCGAAATAGCCGCTATGCCACCCATAATCAAAGTTGCCCAGGGAATAATTTCGAAAGTTATTAAATTAGTAAACGTTTCAGATAAAGGGACGCTAACAAGACCATTCTGCGTATAAACAGGTCCAGAATGTAAATATAAATCGATCAGCATGCCAACAGCTAAATAGATTAGAATAAATAAACCAATAACTATTTTGGTACGCCGTTCATTAACACGTAACTGTTTGCGCCAATCGGCAACAGAAGCACTGTATGCAGATAAGTCTTTCATCAAATAAAAAGTGGAATTTACATTTTAACTTTATATTGTTCTTGCTGTTTACGCTGCTCTTCAGTAATACCCCAGTATATAAATTCTTTGAGCAATTTCCCACTAAACAAACTTACCACCATTGCTTCAAAGAATGATTTACGAGTGGCTTCATATTTTTCAATACTATCGTTAAATGCTTGCTTAGAAAAGGTAAGCTTATTCTCAGTATTAACAATCTCTTCTTGCAATTGCAAAGCATTTT
>Ga0114922_10001504_pt1 | contig 22273 bp, 16 predicted proteins | sample AartaG_FD_100975 | JGI IMG/M metagenome (GOLD analysis project Ga0114922, IMG submission 100975) | Deep subsurface microbial communities from Aarhus Bay to uncover new lineages of life (NeLLi) - Aarhus_00045 metaG | ecosystem: Environmental > Aquatic > Marine > Oceanic > Sediment | place... | reverse complement strand
CTGGCCTTCTTTATCGCGTGATATCCCAGGATTGATCTGCCAGAGCCAACCCGTGGTCGTCAAGGGAGATGTGGAGAGGGGAAAGAATTTTGAGATCATGCCTATATTGACCTCCCTCAAAACCAAGGATAAGAAAATGGATGCCCAGCCAGGGGTGAACTTCAAATGGGGAGTGAGCTCTGATCTGACATTGGATTTGACAGTAAATCCCGACTTCAGTCACATCGAAGCGGATGCTCCTCAGATCGATATCAACCAGAGATATGCGCTCTATTATTCGGAAAAACGGCCGTTTTTCCTGGAAGGGATGGAAATTTTTCAATTTCCCAGTGACGGGCTCAATGCTGTTTATACCCGAAGGATTATCGATCCAATTGGCGGTGCTAAGCTCACAGGCAAAGTGGGACGCTTTACGTATGGATTGCTTTCTGCCTTGGACACCAGTCCTACTGAGAGCCTGTGGAATGTGAGCAACGGGACTGGCGGTCGGGGAGAAAACGCCCTCTTCAACATATTCCGGATAAAAACCGATGTTTTCAAGCAGAGTTATATCGGATTTTGTCTGACCGACAAAGAGATTAATGGATCTTACAATAGAGTAGCTGGAATCGATGGCCAGTTGAAGTTCGACAACAAGTTGTTCATCACGTTTCAGGCTTTGGGTTCAAAGACAAAATATGAGGAAAAAGAGACCGATATCGTTCCCGCTCTGTATGCCCAATTGATGTACTTTTCCAAATATGTGGGGGCGGGAGCTTGGTGGAAGGCCATCCATCCCGATTTCGAAGCGTCCTCCGGATTCGTCAACCGTGTGGATTACAAGAGTTATGGTGCTTTTACTTTTTTCAGCGTTTACCCTCAGAAACAATATTTGAACCAGATCAGGTTGAGTCTCAATGCAGGGATAAGAGATTCCTACTTTGAGCAGATCGTCCAGGATAGATGGGCGAAAGCGAGTCTTCAGTTCCGGTTCACCGAATTCAACCAAATGTTTGTGACGTACAGGAACGATATGGAGAGGTTTCAAGGAGTGGATTTCCGGAAGAACTCTTTTTCCATCGAAGGACAGAACAATCTGATCCGGTGGATGCCCTTCGGCCTTTTCCTGAACATAGGAAACAGCATATTTTACGACGCGGAAGATCCGTATTTGGGTTGGAGTCATACATATGGAACATTCATCGAATTTAAACCAAATAAAAGATTGCGCATAAGCGTCAGTTTGACCAAGCAGATTTTCTGGGAAAAGCGGGGAGGAAGGCAGGTGTTCGATTTCAGTGTTATCCAGCAGCGGACAACATACCAGATCTCCAAAGTGTTATCTCTAAGGGCCATTGTCGACTACAACCATTTTTACAAAAAGATCTATGGGAGCTTTTTGATCAGTTTCATTCTGAAGCCGGGCACGGTCTTTTTCCTCGGGGTGGACAACGATCTTCTTCGCGCTGATTCAGGAAGATACGGCCAAACAAATTACAGCGTATTCCTGAAATTCTCCTACTGGTGGCGGATTTAGGATTACAGGTAAGTTATCTCGAATTTGCCGGATTCCTGGACTGTGATCCGGACTTTCTGTCCTCCCATCTCACAGGTGAAAACGTCGCCGATTTTTCCTGTCCGCTCATCACAGACCCTTGTTCTATCCAGAACTCTGTCGATCTTGAATTCCCGGTTTCCGATAATCACTGACCGCGGCGTCTCCTTGTCTTTATATCCTTCGTAGAATCGCAGCTCGAATCGGTTGCCTTTTGGGCCTTTTGTTTTCATTTCCTCCCTCTTCCTCATTTTACAACATTTGTTCCTCCGAACGGTTCGTTTCAATCAAATATCTGTATAAATGTCCGCATGCTGTATAATAAGTAGCTCATGAGTCTCCATTTTCTTGAACAGACAGAGCAATTCCGAAGCCTTCTTGAGGCTTTTAGGGGCAAGAAAAGAAAGCTCAAGATATCCGGGCTTATTCCTGCAAGCAAACCTTATTTTCTGTCCGTTCTCTGTCAAGCATCGGAAAAGCCCATCATATTTATCCGGCCCACCACCTCTTCTATCACCCAGTTTAACGAGGAGTGCCGGTTTTTCCTTTCCCAGTTGGGAAGCCAGGCACAATCGACCGTACTTCCTCCTCTGTTCGATAATCCCTACCAAGAGATCCAACCCGCTCTCGAATCCGTTTCCGCTCGAATGCAATACTTGTACAGGCTGCGCAAATCTCCTCCCTCCCTCCTCATAACCAATCTTCTCGGACTTCTCAAGCCAATCCCCCGACCTCAGGAACTGGCGCACCTGTTTTGTGAATTGGAGCCAGGAGAATCCATCGGTCGTGACGAGTTGATTCGTAGATTGGGTGAGTACGGGTATGCCAGACAAGATCTCGCCAATGCCCATGGGGAATACGCCTGGCGTGGTGGAATCGTGGATGTTTTTTCTCCTTGGGAGGAGTATCCCTATCGCATCGAGTTCAGCGGTGATGATGTGGTTTCGGTGCGCGTGTTCCAGCCTGCCACTCAACGCTCTCTTCAAAAAATCGGCCGCATCATCATCCCGAGTCTGAATGAATATCCTGGCTCGGCCTCCCCTCTCTCCACTCTCAATTCCGCTTCTTCTGTTTCCTTCATGCATTATTACGATGATGTTTTGTTCCTGATCGATGATTCTGAAGAAACGGAAGAGGAGTGGAAAAAAATCCAGGAAGAAAATAAACACCAATTCGAAACGCTGCGGTCGGAGAAAAATTCCTCCCTTTCGCCTGATGAGATTTTTCCTCCCGAATCATGGAAGCGGATAAAAAATGAGGCCTTGTGCCTGACATCAATGGAATCGGATGGCGGGAAAGATGTCTTCCGTCTCCCTTTTCAATCGGTTCCTCGTTTTGCCAATAAAATTCCCTTTTTCTTAGAGTATGTACAAAAAAATCAGGACAATGGAGAAAGGTTCTTCATCTATTTTTCTCAAGAGGGAGTCCGCCGCAAATTATCCACACTCCTCGTCCAGAGCAAGATCCCCTATCGAGAATCCTCCTCACCCCGTGTAATCCCTGAGGATGGTTCTGTCGTGCTCCTTTTGGGGAAAATAAATCATGGGTTCCGTTTTCCGTCGGAGAGAATCACGTATTTTTCGGAAACGGACATTTTCACAGAAGAAAAAGTGCTGATCAGCCGTCCGCGCGTGCGTCCGTTCGTTTCTGATTTCAGAGATTTGAAGGTCGATGATTATGTTGTCCATACCGATTATGGGATCGGGATCTTCAAGGGTTTGATAAAGTTGGCGGTGGATGAAAGAGACCAAGAATTCATCTCGATCCATTATCGAGATGAAGACAAACTCTTCGTTCCTGCCGAGGATCTGAATCTGGTCCAGAAGTACACACATTTGGGAACGGCTTCTCCTATGTTGAACAAATTGGGGACTCCGGCTTGGGAGAAAACAAAAGCGCGCACCAAAAAAACTATCGAAAAAATGGCCAAACAACTTCTCTATCTGTATGCACAAAGGAAAGCGATCCAAGGTCACGGATTCAGCCCCGGTGGTGTGTGGCAATCCGATTTCGAACAAACCTTTGAGTATGAAGAAACAGATGACCAACTTGTGTCCATAAAGGAAATTTATCAGGACATGGAGTCGTCTTCCCCGATGGACCGGCTTGTGTGTGGAGATGTGGGCTATGGCAAGACAGAAGTGGCCATTCGTGCTTCCTTCAAGTCAGTGATGGATGGGAAGCAAGTGGCTGTCCTTTGCCCGACCACTGTGCTTGCCAGCCAGCATCTGAATACGTTCCGGAATCGGATGGTGCTTTTTCCTGTCCGTGTGGAGAGTCTCACCCGGTTCCAAACAAAAGCCCAGCAGAAAAAAATTCTGGGAGATCTGAAGAAAGGCCTGGTCGATATCGTGGTCGGTACACACCGGTTGCTTTCCGGAGATGTGGAATTTTTCGACTTGGGCCTTTTGATCATCGATGAGGAGCAAAGATTTGGAGTCGGCCACAAAGAAAAAATCAAACAGATCAAAGCCGATATCGATGTTCTGACAATGACGGCCACCCCGATTCCCAGGACTTTGAACATTTCTCTTTCTGGATTGAGAGATATCAGCCTGATCGAAACTCCTCCAAGGGATAGATTGGCTATCCATACGGTCGTAACGCCTTTCAGCCGGAAGCTCATTACGGCTGCCATCAGAAAGGAGTTGATCCGGGGCGGACAGGTTTATTTCATCCACAACCGGGTCGAGGACATCGATAGCATCGCTCGGATGATCGAGAGATGGGTGGCCGGGGCCAAGGTCGCGGTTGTCCACGGTAAAATGTCAGGCCTTGCTCTTGAAAAAAGGATGATCGATTTTATTACGAAAAAGTATAATGTTCTGGTTTCGACAACCATCATCGAGAATGGGATTGATATCCCTCTTGTCAACACGTTGATCGTCAATCGTGCCGATCAATTTGGGCTGGCCCAGTTGTATCAACTTCGTGGTAGAGTGGGGCGATCTTCCCGCCAAGCTGTGGCATATTTTCTTGTTCCTCCGTTTTCTGAACTCACCCCGTTGTCCAAGGAGAGGTTGAAGGCCATTCAGGAATTTTCCCAGCTAGGATCAGGTTTTCGTTTGGCCGCGAAGGACCTGGAGATCAGAGGCGCCGGAAATTTTTTGGGTTCACAGCAACACGGTTGCATGGAGGCGGTCGGCTTCGATTATTACATGCATCTTCTTGAACGAACGGTAAAGGAACAGACAGGAGAGCTGGCATCTGAGGTGAAAAGCGAGATCAATTTAAAGGTGAATATCCGTATTCCCGATGATTATCTTCCCCAGACAAACCTGCGATTGAACCTGTACAAACGTATTTCTTCCATGGAAACCATCGAGGACATCGCAAAAATCCGCAAAGAAATAGAAGACAGATTCGGTCCTCTTCCCCATCCCGTTCAGAATCTTGTGCGGTATGGCGTCATCAAAATTCTCGCCCAGAGGATCAGGATCAAGGCCATCGATCGCGTCGGGCAGAAGATCATGTTTAAATTTTATCCGACAACCACAGTCGATCTTGTCCGGATGACTGCCCTCCTCGATAAATACGATGGATCTATCACGCCCCAGGGGGTGATGAATGTCATACTGCCCTCTGCCGATGAAGAGGATCTTTTGATTGAAACGAACTCTATCTTGAAGGAGTTATCGGGTATGTAATATAATGAATTGAGTCTTGCATAGATTATGCACGAGTCGAGGCCGACCCGCCCTCACATTAATGGGTGCGAGACGAAGGGTGTGCAGCTGTGGTTGTCCAACGCAAATGCCCTGTGACGAAGCAGATGCATTTTTTATGAATAATTTAGGCTAAAAAATGATGTGGCGAATACGTGTGTTTATTCCAATTTTTGTAATGCTTTTTGTAAGCTGTAAGGAGAATCAGTCTGTCCAGAGTCCTTCAGGCCTGGATTCCCAAGAGGCAAAAAAGAGCTATATCATGCTTCATGTTCAGGATACGGTTTATTTCAATTCAGATTTTGAAAGATATCTCAAGCTTAGCCTCAGGGATGAATACCATAACCTTTCTGATCTATCCCTGAGCCGGCTGGCTGATAATTTCGTGGAGGAGAAACTTCTGTTGGCGGAAGCGCGAAATCAGGAGACCGTGTTGACCTGGGAGGAAAAAAAGGAATATTTGGCAAAGCAGTCCAACAGCTCTGCGATCGAAGGAGAGAGTTGGGATTTGGATGAGGAAGGAATCGAATTGTTATTTGAACAGCTTCTTGTGGAAAAATACACATATGCTCTTGTAAAGGACATCGAAGTGGAGGATGAAGAAATCCAGGAATACTATATTGAAAACAAAAAGGAATTCCTCCTTCCTGAAAGGGTTAAAGTAAGTCAGATATTGCTGTCGAGCGAAGAAAAAGCGGTGGAAATCCTAGAGAGCTTGGAGAAGGGCGATCCTGATGATTTTAAAAGAATTGCCAAAGCTCAATCCATCGGTGTCGAAGCCTCAAGAGGAGGAGAGATGGGTGTGTTTGCGATCGGACAACTTCCAGATGAGATGGAGAGTGCCATTTTTGCGTTAAAAGAAGGAGAAATGAGTCCTGTCTTGGAATCCTCCTATGGTTTTCATATATTTCGTCTTAATTCCCGTTATGAGCCGGAGTTGATTTCTCCCGATCAAGCAGCCACGACCATCAAGATGAAGATTCTTAATCATAAAGTGAAAAATCATATCGATCGACATATCGAGAAATTAAAAAATTCCCTCGAATGGGAATTTTACGAGCAAAACCTGTATTTCCCGTATCAGAGGACTTCAAATGAGTAAAATACGAATGCCCCTTGTTGTGTTATTGGTTTTATTGAGCTTTAGCTTTCTGTTTGGACAAGATGTGGTGGATGCCATTGTGGCTATAGTGAACGATGATATCATCACCATATCGGATTACATGATAGAGCACGATACGCTCTATGAGCTCCTCCGTTCTCAGTTCCAGGGAGAAGAGTTCACCAAACAGTATAAAAAAGAGAAAGAAGGATTGTTGGAAAGGATGATAACGGAACAATTGCTCCTGCAGGAGGCCACGAGGCAGGATATAAGAAGTACGGCCAACATAGATGAGCAAATCAGGACACTCGTCGATAACATCAAAGCACAATACAACATAGGATCGGATGAGGAATTCAAACGTATGATGGCGAAGCAAGGGATTAACTACGAATCTTGGATTGAGCAGCAAGAGAGAAACATTCTCCAACAGGCCCTTATTTTCAGTGAGGTCGGACGGAGTATTGCCATTGATGAGACGGATGTCGTAAATTACTATGACCTACATCCTGAGGAGTTCACAGAGCTTCCCTCGTATAAATTGAGGGGAATCTATATCTCCTCAGAAGATAAAAGCGATGAGGACGCTCAGGCAAAGATGGAAGAGATCGACAGGAAAATAGCTGCAGGGGAAGAGCTGGAGGGCCTTGCCAGTGAATATTCGGAAGGACCGGAAAAAGAGTCAAAAGGAGATATAGGAACCTACAAAAAGGGAGAAATGGACAAGAACTTGGAGCAGGCTGTGGAGAATTTGGAAGAGGGAGACCTGACTTCATGGATTGATATCCCGACCGGATGGTTTTTATTGAAACTTGATGAAAAAACAGAGAGCCGACTGAAAGCGTATGAAGACGTCAAAAAAGAGATAGAAAACCAGCTGTTTATGCTAGAACAACAGGTGAGAATCCGGGATTATTTGGAAGACTTGAAAAAGCGGAGTTATATCAACATCTTGATTCCTGATCCTCTCAACTATCGTTGATCAGGGGACCATAACCGCAGCCGCGATTGCGGTGGTCCAGATGCCCTTTTTCCCGCGGGCGATCTGTGTGATGTGTTGTGTCCTAACTTCGATCCCATCTCCGATTTCGTATAAACTTCTCTCCTCGTTCCAAATCTGACTAAGATTGAAATTTTTTCCGAGAGTGGTAGTCAACATATCTGCAGCAAGGTCCTCTGCATATTGTCCGGCTTCCTTTTCGTCTTGACCGAAACTGTGATGCTCGGAGAGGTATCCGTAATGCTTTGGGTCATTGGGAACAGCCATCCCAACGGAAGCGGATATGAGCCGCTGGGGTTCATCGGTCGAGTTTTCGCTCATCACGAGAAACACGATCTGACCAGGATGGAGGCGTTTGATCCCCTCTTGTTTGGAAATAAGCTGACAATCAGGAGGGAAAATACTGGTAATTTTTACGAGGTTGAACGTTGCAATACCCGCCTCTCTTAGGGCTTGTTCCAGGCTCGCAAGTTTTTCCTTGTGCTGGCCTTTTCCCTTGGTCAGGAATAATCGTCTGGGTGCAATGCTATCCATGGGACGGACTATTTTATTTCTTCTGTTTTTTTCTTTTCCGGTTCACTCTCGAGAAGTTCGGGTTCTTTGAAATCTATATTTTTCGTTATTTCCCACTCTCCCACAGGAATGTACTGGGAGCCTTGGGATTTGGCGAACATTTTCACATCGACTACTTTGGATTGAAAAAATGGATTGTCCTTGATATGCTTCAGGTTTTGTCCTTCGATGCCAAAAGTGCTCTTGAGGAGGATGGTCTCGCTGGTATTTCCTGGCAAAAGGGGTTCTCTACGGATGGCTTCGATGAAGCCATCACCGAGGTTAGCAACGTCATCCCGAAATTTGAAGTTTGCATTCACATAGAAATATTTTAACGGCTTTTCGGAGACGTTTTTGATCTTGAAGGAGATAGCCGGAACGAGCACCAATTTTGGCGGCCAGGGTTGGTAGATCTTTTCCACCCATTTTGTCTCGACTTCCAAAAGCTCGAACGCACCCTCCAATTCCTCGCTGGACTTGGTTTCCCACAGGCCAGTGAAATGAGCGACGGCACTGACGATAATAGCCAGAATGACGATGGCCAGGATAAATGGAAATTTTTTCATGAGATTCCTCCTAACGATAATTTTATGATAAAGGATGTGGAAAGATTTGGCAAATCGCAATAATGGGTCGGATCAGCGGACGAGTTCCGAGATGAAAACAGGTTTTACACCATACTCTTCTGCTAAACGGAAGTAGGCCTTCAAGACTTTGAGTGTTTCGGGCAATGGATGGCAGATTCCGACAGCCTCTCCCTTTCTTTGAGCAAGGGAAAATAACTCGATGAGTTTTTCCTTGATATAACCTTCGTCCGGTTCTCCATCGAGAAAGACATGTCGTTGCGCTGTGGGAATGTCAAGCCGGAGGGCCACATCGTAAGCCACGGATTTTCCTGTGGTTCGGCTGTCGACGAAAAAAAGGTCTCTTTTTTTTAATTGTTGCAGGATGATGTCCATCAATGATTCACTCGGGGTAACCTTGGATCCCATGTGATTATTGACACCGATGATATTGGGAACTTGATCCAGGTTCCTCTCCACGGTTGTGATGATTTCTTGTCTACTCATGTCCGTGGTGATCATTCCTTGGATACTGTTATTGGCTTCGATATCGTTGATGGACTCCATGGGAAGGTGCAGGAGGATCTCTAAACCGCTCTTGTGAGCGATTTGGGCTGTTTGTTCACTGAGCGGACTGAATGGGATGATCGCAACGGTAATCGGTTCCTGAAGGCTGAGAATGTCGTAGATAGCATCCAGACTGTATCCCATGTCGTCCATGATCAAGGCGACTTTGCTCGTTGGCTTCATGACAGGGAGTTTTTCGGGCATTTTGGGCGGTTCTTTTTTACAGGAGAAGAGGATGGCGAGTTTTTCCGTTTCCAGCCTCTGGATATCCCAGAGAAAATATTTTTTCTCCTCATCCTCCTGTTCCTCTTTTTTCACGACCAAGGCTTTCGCGTTCTGCAAGTCTTGTTTTAGCCGGGATTCGATGATTTGGTATTCGGCAAGAGATAGATTGACCTTCAAGTGGTCTGTTCCGGTTTTATCCTTGAACCGAGATATGGCATTATCGGGTATGCGTTCGCTTGAAAGCCGGTCCAGGATAACTTGGCTGATCGATATTTCTGGTTTTTCGGCCTCTCTTTTTCCAATGATAGAGAATACGTAGGATTTTTCGCCCTTTGTCCAATGAATGTAATCCAAGCCTATTGCAGAAGTTATGGCAAGCAGCGAAAAAATAACATAAATAATCCATGGAGTTTTTGCGTTTCCCTTGGACGGATTGTTTGGCCTCATAGATTATTTTTTTGGCAGGAGTTCGTAAGTTTTTTTGAGATATAGATCAGAGCTTGGATTTTTTTCTTCTATTTCATTGTCCGGGGCGATCCCCTTGAGCCATATTTCCTTGCCTTCAAGCAAGTAAAAAATTTGCGATGTCAAGAGCAAGGCGCTTCCGTCTTCAAGAGGGAAAAAATCTTGTTTGACCAATAGACCGGGTGTTTTCAAACCGATAATCTTCGCTCTTTGGAAATCCTTGAGAACTCCTGCGACAGCTTCTGCTGGGCCAATCGTGGCGTTGTTTGTCCATAAGATCAAAGGCAATTCTTTCAACTCTGGGAAGTCGGGACAGGATAGGTATTCTTTATCTCCGTTTTTATCTTGGAAATATCCGATCTGATCCGATTGGAGAAAAAAATTGATGAATTTCAAGGACTCCTCGATCTCGCCCTCGTAGCAATTTCTTAGATCGACAATCAACGGTTCTTTTTTGTTTTTCAGGGAAGGAAGCAATTTTTCCCTGAATTGCCTGCTGAATGGCGGATAGAGGGAATGGATTTTCACGATGCCGCTGGTGTCTTGATGTGACGTATACAGGAAGGAACCCTCATGGAGGATTTTTCGCTGGATCGCCATTTCTTCTGAATTTTCCGTACGGAGGATTTTAAGGTTGACCGGTTTTTCTTCGGAATGCTTAAGATAAAGATTGGCCTCCTGCATACTGAGCTCCAGAAGTGGCTGGCCATCCATCTCGCTGAGCGTGTCGCCCACTTTGATTCCGGCGTCCGCTGCCGGAGAGTTTTCTTTGATTCCGATGACGACCGGGTAAGTTCCGAACTTTTTGTAGACAACGATGCCCGTTTCCTTGAGTTCGAGTGAATCGGGATTTCTGTATTTTTTGACGGTTGGTGAATCGAGATATGAAGAGAGGGGATCGAGCGGTCCGATCAAGCCCCTCAATGCCCCTCTCATGGTTTTAAGGGCATTGGGTTCTTCGACATAATACTCCCTTATCAAATCGGCAACTTTTTTAAGAAGAAGGAGGTTTTTATCTGAAGATGATTTTTGGGTGATATTGGGTAGGAATTTTATCGGGAGAAATAAAAAAAACAGGACAGCTAAGAGCAAGGTCACTAGAAAAAGTTTTGTGTTTTTTTTTGCCATTTTTTTTAATTTATGGATATAGATTTTATCATCTTCTTTTCAGCCATTGCAAGGGATTGACGGGATCGGTTTTGTAGCGGACCTCAAAATACAGGGTTTCTTCCTTCAGAGATCCAAATTCACCTACCGTGGCGATCGGTTGTCCTTCTTTGACAAAATCTCCTTTTTTTACAAGGAATTCTGAGCTGAGGTGACCGTAAAGAGAAAAATAGGTCATGCCGTGATCTATGATAACGAGATAACCATAACCCTCGAAATAATCGGCATAGGCCACCCGCCCCATGTGGATAGCTTTGACAACGGTGTCCTTTTGAGGAGAGATTTCTATACCGTTATTCTGGGTGATGGTGTTGAAAATACGATGCCGGGTGGGCCCGAATCGAGTGACGATCCTCCCGGTGAGGGGCCAGGAAAGGTTCCCTTTTTTTTCATACAAGGGAACGATGGTATAGGGAAGGGATATTTCCTCACTTTGGATTTTTTTGACTAAATTTTGCAGCTGTTCGGCTCTATCTTTAAGTTCGCCCAGCGTTTTTATTTGCATTTCTTTGTTCCTGTCGATCTCCTGGATCAAGGATTGGTATTTCTTTTCCTGCTCGGAATAGTCCTGCCGTTTTTCCTTGGCCTTCTGGATTAGCTGGGAAATCTCCAGTTTTTTTGTCTCCAAACTCTCTTTGGATGTCTGGAGTTCTTCGAGGGTTGCCAGATAATCTGAGACGATCCTGTTCTGGGATTGGGCCAGCAGGGAGAGGTTTTTGCTTTCCGAGATGAGATGGCTGACATCCTTGGCCTGAAGCAAAAAGTCAATATAGGAAAATTTTCCAAACTTGTATAGTGTTACCAGGATCTTTTCGATCGATTGTTTTTCATTTTGCAGTTTTTCCTCTAATGCAGGGATATTTTTCTGGAGAGATGTTAGCTCTCTGTCGGCCTTCTGCCTTTGGGCGTTATACAGGGCGATCTCTTTTTTTATCAAAGTTTTGTTGAGACCGATACTGTTCAGGCGGGAAAGGACCGACGTTTTCCGCTTTTCTTCCTCCGAAATTTTTTTTCGGATATCCGTGATCTGTTGGGTAATGGCGATCAGCCTTTTTTCATATTCGGATAGATCTTGTTGGGAAGGAACAGGTCGGCCGAATCTTGAAACTAGGGAAAAAAGCGATAGAAAGAGGATGAATCCGGTTTTGTGAGCTCTGGAATAACTCATCCTCTCAATATTTTATCTGATTCATGGGTTTAAATCTACCGAGCTGATGAGGAGGTGCTGAATGTTTTACTTCCGTGTGATGAAGATGATGCCACCTATCAGGCCGATGATCAAGGTAAAGCCAAAATCGGCAACAAGGGAAAAAGAGAATGCCACGTGTTCGGCGATCCCGTAAGCTGCAAAAATCTGGATGAATAACACTTCTCTAAGGCCCAGACCGCTGATTGTTACAGGGATGGTCAGGATAAGAAGGATGATCGGGATGAATATGAAATAATCGAGCAAGGGAATTTCCAGATGAAAGGCTTTCCCGGCCAGGTAATAGTGCAGGATGACATTGATCTGCAAAAGAAAAGCCCAAAAAAGCGCCAGGAAAAAAGCCCCTTTTTTATCCTTGTAAACGAGAACGACACGCCGAAATTCCAGGATTTTGGACTTGAGTTTCAGCCAAATTCCTTTTTCCGGGATCTTGTTGAGGATATAGGAAGCGACCGGTGTGAAAAAGAGGAATGCCGCTAACAGGCCCATGAATCCGACGAGCAGGGATATCCTCCAGAAGATAGGCAAACTTAGGGCCATATCGAGGCGGGAGAGGGAGACGACTAAGGCAAAGAGGAGGAGGACGATGACACCGGTGAAGCGCTCCACGATCACAATAGCTGAAGATTTGAGGAGGGAGTGGGAATACCGCGATCCATCCTTGATACGGACAACATCTCCCCCGAATCGTGTGGGCAAAAAAAGATTGAAAAAGTTGCCCACAAGGTATGACTTGGCCAAGAAACCCAAAGGGACTTCATCCCCCTGAGCCCGGATCAGGATTTGCCATCTGAAGGCGCTTATGAGGAGTCCCACAGCGTGAAGGGAGAAAGACAGCGTGAGCCAAAAAATATCGATATTTTCGAGGGCATCGGGAATGTCTTTGATCCGAACTTCTCTGATGAGGAGGAAAGCGAGGATAGATAGACTGAAGGTGAGCTTAAGAGCCAAGATCCGGAGATCTTTTCTTTTTGGCATCGAAAATGCCGTCTCTCTAATCCTTTTTATAAAAATATTTTGTGGTTGCTCTTCCCACCAATCCGGCCAGGATTATCAGCGAAACTAGATTGGGGAAAGCCATGAAAGCGTTGGCCATATCTCCTATATACCAGACTATATTCAGATGGACACCCTGGATGATCGAACCGACAAAAAGAAAGGAGATGAATGCGATCCGGAAAGGAAAAACGATTTTGAGGCCGAATAAGTATTCCAGGCATTTCTCTCCGTAGTAACACCAGCCGAGCAAAGTGGAATAGCCGAAAAGAAAGGAGCTCAAAGCAATAATGTACCCCCCGAAGGGTATGACGGAGTCGAAAGCCGCTGCTGTAAGCTCGGTTGAAGTCAAGTTTTCCGGTGAGCCAAAAGCCGCTGTCTTGAGGTACATCCCGGTAATGACGATGCTCAAGGTCGTCAATGTGTTGACCACGAGGGTATCGATGAAGGTCCCGGTCATGGCGATCAAACCGTTTTTGGAGGGGTCGGATGATTTTGAGGCCGACTGGGCGATGGCGGCTGAACCGAGACCGGATTCATTGGAGAGAAGCCCCCGCCGCACCCCGATGCTGATGGCCAGCCTCACCGAGGTTCCGACCATGGCTCCGCCCACCGCTTTGACCGAAAAGGCGGATTTAAAAATGATTGAAAACGCTTGTGGCAAGTTGGCTATGTTGGCTAGGATGATCACGGTAGCCCCGCAGAAGTACAAGATGATCATGGTCGGGACGAGCCGCTCGGAGACACTGCCTATCCTCTTGATTCCCCCGAGGATGACAGCTCCTACCATGGTTGTGATCACCAATCCCGTCAGCCAGAAGGGGACGCTGAACTGGTCGTTGAAGGCTAGGGCCATGGAATTGGATTGGGCCATGTTTCCAGTACCGAACAGGCAGGTGAAGGCCCCGCAGATAGCGAAAAACGCCCCCATGAATTTGGCGATTGTTTGGTTTTTGATGCCATAACGAGCATAGTACATCGGCCCACCGGACATTTCCCCTCGTTCGTTTTTTTTCCGGAACTTGACACCGAGAAAGCCTTCAGCGTATTTGGTGGCCATCCCGAAAAATCCGGCGATCCACATCCAGACAGGAGCTCCCGGGCCTCCGGTGGCGATGGCGGTGGCCACACCTGCCAGATTCCCGTTGCCGACAGTGGCGGCAAGCGCCGTCATCAATGCGGCATAGGGGGTTATATCTCCCTCCTCTTTTTCTGCTTTATCTTTATGAAGGGCCCCTCTCAAGACCATCTTCAACGAAAGCAAAAGCCGCCTTACTTGTATCAGGCGAGTGACAATGGTCAGGGCCACCCCTATGGTTAAAAGAAATGCCACCATAAGAGGAAACCAGATAAAATCGCTGGCCTCCTTCGTGAAGACGAGCACTTTGTCCAAAAAGGTCAGTGTGAGATCGATATCGACCACGCTTATTTCGGATTCTTCTGTGATGGTGACTTCTGTCTCAAACGGCGTCAGGCTGTACAGGTCCATCTTCAGGAGATATCTTCCTGGTGCTAGGTCCGCGTATTGGTAGTTCCCTTCCTTGTCGATTTCGGCTTTCGTGAAGGCTTCCTCTCCCAAAGGCATCAGCAGCATGTTCCCATGGGAATAAGGTTTTCCTTTTGGAGATATAGTGACCTTTCCCTTGATCTCTGCAGCATTTAATGAAACATATCCTGATAATAAGATTGTTAGGGAGAGGAGAAAGAATAGTCTTTTCTTCATGGTTTCCTCTATTCAGCGATGGTTTTGATGAAATAAAGAATGATGAGTATCGCGATAGGTGACAAAAATTTTATTGAAAAGGACCAGAGAGATCGCAGTTTAAAACGAGGATTGCCGGAGAGGACTTCCTGTGCTGCGTTTTTCACTCCCCAGACATATCCCAGGAAAACACAGATCAAAAGGGCTCCGATCGGAAGAAACAGAGAAAGGAAAATAAAGTCCATTTTGCCCATGAAATCGATCTTCGTAAAAAAGGCAAGACCTCCCGAGGAAAGGGCCGATGGAATCCCCAGGCAGAAGATGAACAGACCAACCAGGATCGCTGCTTTTTTGCGCGACCAACTCCGTTCATCTACGAAATAAGCCACAGGAACTTCCAGGAGAGAAATGGTAGAAGTTATTGCGGCTATTGAAAACAGGCAGAAGAATAGGGTTCCAAAAAGAGCTCCACCTGGAATCTTGGAGAAGATGAGAGGCAGGACTTTGAAAACAAGTCCTGGCCCGGCGGTGGGAGCGATTCCTGGAATGGCAAAAAGTGTGGGGAAGATGATGATGCCGGCCATAATGGCAATCAGGGAGTCGAAGAAACACACCCAGCCAGTCGATGTGACAAGATTGTCGGATTTTGAAATATAACTTCCGTAGGTCACCATGATTCCCATGCCCAAGCTTAAAGAAAAAAATGCCTGTCCTAAAGCAAACAGGACGAGTTTACCGCTCAGTTGAGAAAAATCCGGTTTGAGATAAAAAGAGATCCCTTCCTTGGCTCCTGGCAGAGTCAAGGCTCTGACCGCAAGAGACGCGATCAAAATAAACAGAATCGGCATCAAGATTTTTGTCCACCGTTCGATGCCGCCTTTGATACCCTTGGATACGATAAATGTCGTGATGCCGATCATTGCCAGGAAAAACAGGATAGCCTGAATGGGGTCTGCGCTAAACTCTGTGAAAATTTTATCTGAAAGCTCGCTTGTTAGGCCGGCCTTGAATGAACCAGATGCAGTTTTTACCAGATATCCGGCCGACCATCCTGCAATCACGGCGTAATAGGAAAGGATGCACACGGCCGTCAAGATCCCGAAATAGCCGATGAACTTCCACAGGCTGCCCGGTTTGATGAATTCGAAAGCGCCGGCAGGATTTTTCTGAGAATATCGGCCGATGACCAGTTCGGCCAGCATCACAGAAAATCCGATGAGAGCAACGGCCAGAATGTAGACCAAAACAAAAAGTGCCCCTCCGTTCTGGCCAACGACCATCGGGAAGCGCCAGATGTTTCCCAATCCGATAGCTGAGCCGGCAGCCGCAAACACAAAAGCGACCTTTGAACCCCAAGCTCCTCGCTGACTCAAATCTTGGCTTTCCATTTTTTATCCCGTATTAATTATCATAATAGTGAGAGATTGTAAAAGAAATATTCCTGAATTATTTATAAAAACGGCTGATACTCTCTGCCATTTTCAGGAAAATAAAATTTTTAAATTAAAATAAATTTTAATCAGCAGTTTTTACCCTTCGGGCAAGCCAATCTCACTGCATTGACTGCATCGGGGCCCGTTCGCGGTAGTTTACTACAGCTTCACAGGCCGCTTCTTTGTCACTACAGCAATCTTGGCTCGTAAATAATCCAGGCTCCTTAATTATCTATATTGAGGAGAGTCAAATGGTCTTGTTTGTTATCCTGCAAAAGTTCGGATAAAGATAAGAATGATGATGATGACGACCGGTGCCAAAAATTTGATGTTGAATACCCAAAGAGGCTTGAGCTTAAATCGAGGATTTCCATAGGAGATTTCCTTCAAGGCATTTTTGACTTTCCAGATGTAGCCAACGAAAATGGCGATGATCAACGCACCGAAGGCCAAAACGATGTTGCTGAAAATCAGGTCCATGTTTTTCATGAAATTCCACTTAGTGAAGATATCCACTCCGCCGTGAGACAGTCCGGAAGGGAGGCCGAGGAAAAAGCAGAAAAGACCTACCAACAGTGCCGCCTTTTTTCGTGACCAGTTTCGTTCGTCGACAAAATAAGCCACTGGCACTTCCAGCATGGAAATGGTGGAGGTCAGGGCTGCCACAAGGATCAGGAAAAAGAAGAGGATGCCAAAGAAATAGCCACCAGGAATTTTGGAGATAATGATAGGGAAAACTTGGAACATCAATCCACCACTAGCTTCGAATTTATCCGGAGTTATTCCGGGTGTAGCAAAAAGGGTGGGAAAGATGATGATTCCGGCTAAGATAGCGATGAGGGAATCGAAGAAACAGACCCAACCTGCTGAGGACACTAAATTGTCGTTTTTAGGCAGATAGCTGGCATAGGTTATCATGGTTCCGGCCCCTAAGCTCAGCGAGAAAAAGGCCTGGCCCACAGCAAAGAAAAGAACTGTCATGTTGAACTTGGAAAAATCGGGTTTAAGATAAAAAGACAACCCTGTTCCTGCCCCTGGAAGGGTCACGGCTCTTATGGCTAGCAAGATGATCAGTCCAAAAAGCACGGGCATCAGAATTTTGGACCATCTCTCGATTCCGGCCCTCACTCCTTTAGAAATAACAAATGTGGTCAAACCGATAATCACGAACAGGCAGAAGATGATCTCGAGTGGCCGTCCGGCAAAACTTCTGAATATCTCATCGGAAGACTGCCAAGTGATATTTCCTTTGAAGGCCCCTCCGACAGTCTTGTAGAAATATCCGAGGGCCCATCCCGCCACAACCCCATAAAAGGACAAGATGCAAGCACTCCCAAAAACTCCCATGTAGCCAGCCAACTTCCAGGGAGAACGGGGTTTGATAGCATTGTAAGCGCCTACTGGATTTTTTTTTGTGTGGCGACCCATCGCAAACGCAGCTAACATGACTGTGAATCCGATCAAGATAATAGCCACAATGTTGACCAAGACGAATATCGCGCCGCCGTTGAGTCCGACCATCATGGGGAAGCGCCAAATGTTTCCCAATCCGATCGCGGACCCTGCTGCCGCAAAAATAAAGACAACTTTGGATCCCCAACGGCCTCTTTTATCCAGTTCCTGACTTTCCATTTTTATCTCCCATATTTTTAGCACAAAAATCCTCAGGATAAAAGGGTGCGATTATATTTTTTTGGAACGTCCTCTTTTTTTTGCTAGAATAGGAGGTCATTTTGAATGAGGAGGTTCCTAGATGCCGGCAGTATCGATAAAACCTGATATTTTCTGGATTGGCGTGAACGACAGGATCACAGATCTTTTCGAAGGACTGTGGCCCATCACCAACGAGGGGGTTACATACAATTCCTATCTGATCAACGATGAAAAAAAGGTCATCATCGATCTGATGAAATCGTTCAAAGGAGACGAATACTTTGCCCAGATAGATGAGGTCACGGATGTGTCCAAGATCGATTACATTATCATAAATCACATGGAGCCAGACCACTCTGGTCTTCTTCGCACCTTGCGGAGAATTTCTCCTGAAGTCACCCTTATCGGTTCTGCCAAGACAAAAAAATTGCTGGAAGATTTTTATTCCATCCGAAAAAATGTCGAGGTCGTGAGCGATGGTGACACGCTTTCTTTGGGGAAGAGGACGCTACAGTTTTTTATGACACCGTTTTTGCATTGGCCCGAGACCATGATGACCTACGAACCGTCAAACCGCATCCTGTTTTCCTGCGATGCATTCGGGGGCTATGGGGCTGTCCGGGGAGCTATTTTTGATGACCTTTGCGAAAATGCCGATTTCTACGAGAAAGAAGCTCTTCGTTATTATGTCAACATCGTAGCGAACTACAGCCCGAGAGTCCTATCCGCTATTGAAAAACTGGCGGATGTTCCAGTGGATGTGATCGCACCCTCCCATGGTCTGATCTGGAGAGAGAATTCTTTGCACATCGTCAATTTGTACAAAAATTGGGCAGAGTATGCCTCGGGGAATACCGAACTTGGAGTTACGCTTATTTATGGTTCGATGTACGGAAACACCGAGGTGGTGATGAATGCTGTAGCACAGGGCATATCCAGGGCTGGTGTTCCAGTGGAGATTTTCGATGCAGCCCGTACCCACGTGAGCTATATCCTGCCTTCGCTATGGACAAAAAGAGCCGTTGTTATCGGTGCCCCGACGTATGAAGTTTCCCTTTTTCCTCCTATGGCAGATGTTTTGAACATGGCTGTGAGGAAACGAGTCAAAAACAAAAAAGCCGCTTATTTTGGTAGTTATGGATGGAGCGGAGGAGCCTTAAGAGAGATGCAAAAGATCATAGAGCCTTTGAAATGGGATCTTTTGGACACTTTTGAATTCCTCGGTGCTCCCTCTGAACAGGATATCAAAAAAGCAGAAGAATTCGGGGCTAGATTTGCCGAGGCTGTGAAAAAGGAAGACTAGCTGTTTCCCATCCTCAAGACCGACTAAAGCAGTGGGCATAAGTGTTCCGCTATCACTTGAATGCCTCTCTTTTATGCAGTAAAATGATATCTTCAATAAGTTTAGTAGATTAAGAGCTCTTTTAATGAATAGGAGTGATAAGATTGAGAATTCTCAAGGATAAGCAAGTCTTAAATCGCAGGGATTTCTTGAAATGGGCCGGAAGCGGACTCGCATTTTCTGCATTACACCCATTCCAGTCGATTTCACAAGCTGAATCGCCGGCTGGAAACGACTTATTTTGGGTCAAGGAGATTCCCTATCATCCATTTGTCGGTAAACTGGGATTAAATGCCCACGCAGGTGTGGATTGCTTACTCCATTTAATGGGGAGGAAAGGGCTGAAGTTTTATCGCTCAGAGCTGCCCTCGGAGCTTTGCGGTCCTTCAGGATTGATCGGGCCGCCTGATGTGGTTTTGCTCAAAGTCAATGCCCAATGGAAATACAGGGGTTGCACGAACATCGATCTCGTTCGGGGTGTGATCCAGAGGATTTTGGACCACCCAGATGGTTTTATCGGCGAAATTGTGGTATTTGAAAACGGCCAGGGAAGGGGGAGTTTGTATTGTGACAATATGCCTGGGAATAAAAATACCATTTATCCCGATGATAGAGTTCACGCCAATGCAGAGAATGAATCACACAATTATATGTATCTTGTGAATGAAGTGTTCGCCGATCCAAGAGTTTCTTCCTATCTATTAGATCCGATTCGAACGACTTTTATCGGCGATTCCGATCATATTACAGATGGCTACCGGACATTCCAAAATGTTTCTTATCCGTGTTTTACAACGACCGGTGGACGGCGAATTGAATTGCGCGAAGGAATCTGGAACGGCGATGGATACAGCGATAACCTCAAATTGATAAATATTCCTGTTCTCAAACATCATGACAAAAATGGTTCAGAGATCACGGCAGCCTTAAAGCACGTTTACGGGATACTCTCCATGGCAGATGGTCAATCTAGATTTCGTCATTACAGCGGTTTGGGAGAGACTTGTGGGAAGATGGTGGCTTCCGTTAGAACGCCTGTCTTGAATATTATCGATGCCATTTGGGTATCGCATTTGAGTTTGAAGGGATATCCACAAGAAACGACCTTCAGGGCAAATCAACTCTTGGCGAGCCAAGATCCTGTCGCTCTGGATTATTGGGCGGCCAAGTATATCATGTATCCCATTGACTCGAACGAGAGACACCATCCCGATTTTCCAGGTATCGATCACTGGCTAAGCGAAGCGAGAGATGTCATCAATCGGAACGGAGGACTTTATCGCCCTGATCAAGGTGTTTTCATCGATAAAGCGACGAAAAACGAATGGGAAATGAATGTCTACGACCAGAGCACACCCCTGTTTATTTGGAAGAAACTAGAAGAGATCAAGAAGCACGCTTGGTCTAAAAGACGTAAAATTATCAAATAACCAGTTGCTCTTTTTTTGAAGCTAACCCCCCTCTCGCGCCCTGAGGAAGAAACATGAACGCATTTCTTTCTTTTAAACGTCGAATCAAATATGGTATTATACTTGACGATTCGCTGTAAAGAGGTCCAACATGGGGTCTGATTGGAAAAAAGATCTGGCTACATTTTTCGAAGAATACGCAATTATCGAGACGAGCAAAAAAGAGACGCTCGATGATTTTGATCAGTTTTGCGAGTTCATCGCTGAACCAGCATTCGAAAATTTTTCGGCTGCGCTGAGGCATTTTGGGATAACCTCAAAATCCCAAAGGACTCGAGGAAAATCCATCACATTCAAGATAAACTTTCCTGGATCCCGGATAGATAACTTCCATTATGCCATTTGCTTGCCGAAAAACTCTATTGAGCTGAGATTGACCTTACGGATCATCGGAAGGAAAAATAAAAGGAGCGTCATGGAAGAGAATCCATTGCCGTTTATGGATGGTATAAATCCTGCGGGAGTGCTGAAGCTGAAGAAAGAAGACATCATTCTTGACATAATTCGGCTTTACCGTGATTTTGTCCTTGAATCTCTGACGACCCCCCTTTAATATTCCCCCCCAACATTTTTGGATAACTCAAAGAGTATTTCCTTGGCCTAATGTTTTGCTTCGGTTGAAGTTGGCCAGAGAAAATATTGAATATTGGGGAAACTTCTGCTACCTTGTTTTCTTTTATCATGGACAAAAAGCTTCCCAAGGAAATCTACACCATACAATTTCTTGTGTTGCTTTCCTATTCCTCACTCGCTGCTCTTGCTTTGCTCCCTCTTTTTTTTGAACACCTGGGTGGAAGTCCCCGACAGATTGGATTTTTGATCGGTATTTTTTCCTTCGCCGCATTCCTCTCCAGACCATTTGGAGGCTGGCTTCTCAGCCGGACAAATCCAAATAGGGTCATGTTGGCTGGTTTTATCATCGTCCTGATTGCTTTGGGTCTCCACCTTCTGGTCCAACGGCTTGACTGGTTTATCATTTTCCTGCGGATTTTCCATGGGATCGGATTTTCCCTTTTGATTATAGCCGCGCTGTTGATCGCGGTTTTGTCCGTTCGGGAGGATTTGAGGACCTATGCGATCGGAGTGGTATCCACAGGTTTCCTGCTTCCTCTTTTGGTGGTTCCCGCTTTAGGTGAGGAGGTTATTAAAAGATATGGTTTCTTTTTCTTTTTTCTCACCGCCATTTTTTTTGCGGCAATCCCCTTAATTTTTGCCTTTTTCATGAAGTTTCGGGTGCCCCAGGAGATGATGGATGACAGGCTTGTGAGCACCGGGTTTTTCAGTTTATTGAGACAGAAAAGGATACTTTTCATTTTTCTCCTGACTTTTGTTTTCGAGATCGGGGTGAGTGCCAGTTTGAGTTTTGTTCCCCTGTTGGCTCACGAACATATTCCGATGAGAGCAGGATATTTTTACACAAGCTTGGGACTGACGGCTGTATTATTGCGTTTATTCGGAGGACGATGGCTGAAATTCTGGGGAAGTCCCAAGTTGTTACTTCCGGCATTGTATTTGCTGAGTGCTGGGGCTGTTTTGGTTTACATGTCCAAAAGCGGGGGGATGCTCGCTTTTTCAGGGATTGTCTGGGGGACGGGCACGGGAGTCCTGTATCCCCACCTTTCTGCCCTGAG
>Ga0114922_10001503_pt1 | contig 22295 bp, 17 predicted proteins | sample AartaG_FD_100975 | JGI IMG/M metagenome (GOLD analysis project Ga0114922, IMG submission 100975) | Deep subsurface microbial communities from Aarhus Bay to uncover new lineages of life (NeLLi) - Aarhus_00045 metaG | ecosystem: Environmental > Aquatic > Marine > Oceanic > Sediment | place... | reverse complement strand
GTCATTATTTGCCTCCATGCTGTTTTGTCCGGACAAAGACATCATCGGCACGGAGGCCCTTTTTTCATTCCCCACAATCACTTACAATCAAAACCAACACACACCAGTTCACGGCGTTGGGTGGCATGGGTAGACGAAGTCTACCCGTGCAACTGCTCGGCCAGGCTGTTATACTGCAGGCATGCGTCGCCCCGATGGCACAGTTCGAAAACGTCGGAAGAGCTCGGACATCCCCGGCCAGGCACACGAGCTGACCTTCACCTGCTACCACAACCTGCCGATGCTGGGCCGGAACCGGACGCGCCAATGGCTGCTGCAGTCCCTGGATCAAGCCCGCCGGCGATGGGATCTTGAACTGTGGGCGTACGTCATCATGCCGGAACACGTCCATTTGTTGCTGCTGCCGCGCCGTGACGACTACCGCATCAGCTTGATTCTCAAGGCCATCAAACAGCCGGTGGCCCAACGCGCCGTCAAGTACCTGAAAGAGCAGGTAGGGCGGGTCATGCCCGCCTTTACTCCGCATCCCGCGTTGCACCGTGCGCCTCAAAACGGCTCGGCTGCAACCCCCTATTATGCATCGCTTAACCATCTGCTGACAACGATGCGAAATAGTCGATCAATTTAGTCCCAACGGCCCCACCGAAGAACGCGACAATCAACCAAACCCAGTGATGTCGATATTCGTAGAACCACAGCCCGCTCGATTCCAAGGCATTTGAATATCGCCTTCCCAAATCGTATCCCTCGACAGTCAAGCCGATCGCTACCACGTCCAGTTCGTGTTGATGTGGCGTGCATGTAATCAAGCTCCTGCCCGCGAGCAGTTTGTTGGCTTTGTTGATTCGATTGCAAAAGTCAGTGTACCGGCGCATTTCGCGTTTCATGGATTCGATGTCGCCGGGATTGTCTGATGAGTTTTCCGATTCTCCATACTCGGGAACGCGCAAACGATACCCGCGAAACCGCAGAAGCCTCGACAGTTCGTAAAGGCGGTACACCCGCTCAATTCCAATGTTACCGATGAGGGTGTAGTATCCAGCGAGTAATCGGCGCTCGTCCTTCGGTAACCACATTTTCAAAAGAACAGCCTTTTTTTCCGCATCACACGTTGTCTGTGTACCTAAAACGGCGGGCATGGCCCGCCCTACGCGGCTCGATGGGCCTGTTAGAGGCTGTCTTACCGAGGTGTTGTCTGGAAGACATCAACGATCTCGCGGAGACTCCGGAGCGTGTGCTCCGCGCCTTGCGAGAATCTCAGCACGTCATCGCTGACACATAGTCCAACATCGAAGGAAACGACGGTTTTCGAGGCTCCGACACGGCCGCTCTCGGAGACTTCGTGACTGACCTCTGGGTACGCGCTGCGAACCCATTGCGATGTCTCGGCGATCGTGCAACGTTTCGCAGTATGATCAGCGCAGCCCTCGAGATTGACCTTGAGGTTGAGTCGCCCGTTATTGTTGATCTCAAGGTATTCCGGCAACTTGGAGCAGCCGAAGTTGAGGATCGTATCTGGCCGTCTGCCGCACGTGTAGCACGTGAGGTCGAGATCCTTCATCTTGCCTGTCGAGCCTTCCTTGAATGCATCCTTGAGATGCCCCAAGAAGCAAATGTTCCACGCGCCCGGCCTGTAGTCAGCAAGCCGAGATCGATCGTCATGTCGGACCCGTTTGTGGAGATCGGCCTCGTTCCGCACGGCTTCCTTCCAATTGTCAAGAATGGCGTCGCTCGCGTCCAGCTTGTCGAGTGCTGCGGCGAAGTCTCTAAGACGAATCCAGCGGAACCGTTTGCCGTATGGAGCACGAAAGTGATCCCCCACGCCGAGCGTTATGTATACGTACTCGTCGCAACCGGGAAAAGCCTCAGGATAAACGATGGTTTGAAAGTCCCTCTCCTTATGCCCGTCTACCCGCTTCGTCGTCTTATGCTCATGGTCATCGACTTTCATCTCGACGAGTATGCGAGGCACATCTTTGTCCCCGTCCACGTCTTCGTCCCCGTCGAAGATAGCAAGGTCGACAGAGTTCCACTCACGGAAAGCCGTCGGGCGCCGTGGCACAGAGATTCCGAGAGCGCCAAAAAGGGATTCTAGGGGACGCACAAGCCCCTCGCGGTGCAGATCACACAGGTACACCAGCATACCGGTGTGGACTTTTCCGAGGCTGTACCCAATCGCGGAGATGACATTCGGCATGATTTTGACACCTAATTACTCATCACATCGCTTCCGCCAACGACCCGCGCGTGGCTTACTGTCGCCGTGATGGTAATTGTAATCAGATGACTGCGTAGCCTGCAAGGGCTTTCCGGCGCAACCAAGGGCGGGCCGTGCCCGCCTTTTCTCCGCATCCTGCGTTGCACCGTGCGCCTCATCAAGGCGGCGGGCTACGCGGGTGCGAACCCCCTTTGCTGCCGCGAGTCAATACGTTGGGCGACTGCGCACTGCTGCAAGTCGATGCCCGTCCCCCCGACCCGCCACTCACTTGAGCTACCGGACAAACCACGGGCAGGCTGCGCCTGCCCATGCCACCCAAGCTATCCCAGCCACCAGTTGGGAAATAAATCAACCTGACCCCTTTTTCGATGCAATCGTGTCATCCCCCGTGCGTAGCGAGCGACTCTGCTCCTTGTTCTTCCCGGCAAAGGACACGGTAGAGCCGGCTGCGTCGGTTCAGTTCGTCGTGCGTGCCGGCGTCGATGATCCGCCCGGCTTCCATCACCACGATCCGGTCGGCGACGCGAAACGTACTGGGCCGGTGGGCGATCATCAGCGTGGTCCGGTTTTTGGCCAGGTCGCGGATCGCACTGTGGATCTTCTCGTCGGATTCGGTATCGACCTGGCTGGTGGCCTCGTCAAAGATCAGGATGGGTGCGTCGCGCAGGACGGCCCGTGCGATGACAAGCCGCTGTCGCTGGCCGCCGGATAGCGCGATGCCCTGTTCACCGACCATTGCCTCGTACCCGTCTCGACGGGCGGTGATGAACTCGTCGGCGAACGCGCGCCGGGCGGCGTCGAGGATTTGCTCCGGCGTTGCGTCGGCCCGGCCATACGCGATATTCTGAGCCACCGTGCCGGCGAAGACAACAGCCCGCTGGGTCACCAGGGCGATCCGCAAGCGCAAAGCAGCCAACGACAAGTCGCGCAGGCTCGATCCGTCATAGAGAATCTCGCCCTCATCGGGGTCGTAGAATCGCAGCAACATGTTAACCAGCGTCGTTTTGCCGGACCCGTTGGGCCCGACGATGGCCACGCATTCGCCGCGACGGATCGTCAGATCGATGTGCTTCAGGGCGGGGTTTTCGGAACCGGGGTACGTGAAGGTGACGTTCCGGTATTCGACGGACTCGCTGAGCGGCTCGAGTTCGCCCTGATCACCGTCAACCGGCAGTCCGCACGCTTCGGACGGCATATCAATGACGGAGAAGATCCGCTCAGCCCCGGCGGCGGATCGCTGCACGCGCGTATACACGTCGGCCACCTTGCGCAACGGGTCCAGCAGCATGCCCATCACGAGCGATAGTTGGAGAAACTCGGAAGCGTCGAGTTCGCCGCGCAGCACTCGCCCACCCAGCCAGACCACAACGGCGGACACGCCGAAAACGGCTAACACTTCGAGCGTCGGGCTCAGCAGCGCCTGGAGGACCGTCAGCTTGAGCTGGTGCTTGAAGACACGGCGGTCGATGCCCAGCATCCGCCGCTGCTCGAGGTCTTCGGTCGTGTAGGCCTTGACGACATCGATCGATTGCAGCGTCGTGGTCAGTTGGCCGATCATCGAGCCGTATTCGCGCAAGAGCCTCTTGTTGGCTTTTTTGACCTTCCGACCGACCGCCCAGAAAATCGCCACGGCCACCGGGGCCACCGCCAGCATGGTCAGGGTGATTTGCCAATCGAGCGTCAGCGCCAGGGCGAGGATGAAGGTGGCTTTGAGCGGTTCGCGCACCACCTTGCCGAACAGCGCCAAAAGCCCTCGCTGAATCTCCTGCACGTCCTGCACAAACCGGCTGACCGTGTCCGACGTCTGCGATGCAACGAAGAAGCTCATGGGAAGGCGCAGGACGCACTGATAAAGCTCGGTTCGGATGGCGATCATGCCGCGAAGCACCGCCACCGAGACCCAGTATTCCGCCAGAAAGCGAAACACGTTGGCGGCGACCACGGCGACACAGAGAAACCCCAGCACATAGCCGAGCATGGCTATTCTGTTTTCCGAGGTGGCCTGGCGGTCGATCAGCGAGCCGGCGTTGAGCATGGCCCACTCGGTCCAGCCAAGATCCTCAGCCTCGACGGAGAACCTCGCGCCCGGGGCTGTGCCTTTGCCGGGCTGCTCTACAGAGAATTCGATTACGGAAGCGGTGTCGGCGGCGGCGACCTGCTGCAGCCATGCGGCTGGGGCATGTTCGCCCGTGTTGATGACGCCTTCGGCGCGCAGCCCACGCTCGTACAACGGGTGCTTCTTCGAGATCCGGTCAATGACGATTCGCTCGCGTTTGTCGCCTGGGCCTGCACTTACGCGCAGATCCACGCCAAGCCGCTTCGAGGCTACGGTCCGATCGATCCAGCCGTGCAGTCCTTCATCATCGAGGATCACCTTCAGGACCGGCAGCACGCCGCCGATGCTGACCGCGTGCAGGGCGGCAAACAGCACCGCAGCGGCGAAGCTCAATAGAAGACACCCTCGAAATGCCCACGCATAACTCATCATCCGCCGAAAATGCGGCGAGCGCACGCTTGATTTCGCAGCGCGGCTGGAATCGTCTGCCGTGATCAAGGTGGGGTTCATGGGCTGAGAATTCATCAGCGGGCAAGGCAACGAAAGGGTGTACGACTCGCTTGGGCCACACCATGGACTGTGGCACCACGAACTGTGGCACAGAAAAGTGTGGCACGGGTTTCTAACCCGTGGATCACACCGTGAACTGTGGCATGGGTCTCTAACCCGTGGATCACGCCGGTTGGAAACCGGTGCCACACATTCCGTCAGGCCGTCTAAGGCTCGGCGGTGTCAACCGACGGCTGCGGCTTTTGGGTTGCCCCGCCGGCCGACGACGCTCTCGATTCCATCAGACTCTTTACCGCGTCGCGGACACGCTCTGGCGCGTGCGCCAACCGCCACTCGTCGTTTTCAGGCCGGATCACCAGAACGATATCACGCTCTGGTTCCTGATCAGGGGGAATCTCATCCGGGTCCAGTTCGGCCCGGGCGTAGAGCGCGTAGAAGACGGCGTCGTCCTTCGGGTCACGTATCTTCTGCAGCAGGTCAACACTGATCTTGCGGACGCTGCGCCAGCCCCGCTCAAACTGGTCCCGGGCGAACGGCTCGTCACTGGCCGCCCACAGCAGCCGGAACTCCTCATAATCCCGGCTGGCGGTAACGTCCAGGGCACGGGAAACGAATTCGTTGATCGCGGGATCGTCCGTGCGGACCTCATCAGGAAAGACCAGCACCGCGGAGGACCGCTCAGTTGGAGCCTGGACCGGTTCTGCGGTGTTTTGAACAGGCGTCGGCCGGTCGCGTTCGCATCTGCACGGGGCCACAACGACCGCGAGTGCCAAGATCGTGAGGGAACGGCGAACCAGAGTATGCGACGGTAGCGACATTGGCCTGAATAGACCTCCGGGAAGCTGGCAAGAACACGGGTCCCGTTCGGGCGTTGCCACTTATTGGGACAAACCGATGATTATCCGAAAAACGCCGGCGTTCTTCTACCGGACACGCAGACATCGCGACAGAATGGGCACCCAACGTGACGCGACGTGAACGGCCCACCGCCGTGTATCACCGTCGATAACGAAAAACTTGCAGTTCAGGAAGTCACGCCCAAGAAGAACATTGCTCCTATCGACACCAAAGGCGAGCAAATCGGTTTCTCCAATACCCGGGATACGAAGCCTGACATAGTATCGAGGGATCTCCCGAGTCGGTGACTCCGGATCAAACCCGCGAGGGCGTGTCCAATCGTGCGGGATCATCTTCAACTGCCGGCATACTTTATGCGGTACGACAGTTCTATCCGCTCCCGTGTCGAATAGTCCGTCCCACAAGAGCGGCAGGGTATTTCCCAGCAGGTCTCCAATTTCGATGCCCGATACGACAGGCGCCGGGTTGCGGTACGCCTCCGAGCCACACTTCGACAACAATGTACCTCGGATCACGACCCGTCGACCTCCGGCGAGCACAAGTATTCCTGAGGCGGAACGTCTTCAGTAACGGGGCGGATGAGGACATATTCATGCGGGCACTGCGTATAGACCCGCTTCGCCAGCACCAGTTCGTCCTCGTCCGCGTCAATCACTCGTCCTTGCCGAATGGCGACGTACATCCCGCGGCGCGATTGCAGCAGATCGGGAAGCATCCGTCCGAAGGCGCTTAGCTCCCGCTGGAACGCTGCATAGTGTGGATCATCGGGAGGTTCCTCGGGGACGCACTCCGGATCGATACTCTTTGGAATTCCGATAACAACTTTGAGCGGACGTTGATAGGTCTCTAATTCCATGGAGAAAAGATAAGTCTCGTAACCCGGCCCGAATACGGAGCCTTCACTCCGCCTAGCACGATCCGCGCGTTTTCCGGCGTGCGCCGGCGTCCCAAAGAGCGATAGCATACGGTCGCATCCTATTTTGTCTATAAGAGGTTCCATAACATTACCTGTTGCTCGAGTCGGACAGTAGTGAGTTCTTCAATACAGTCATCCGCGTCCGTGCCCTCTTGAGAATATCATAGAGCTGTTCCAGTTTCGCCTCTGTCAAGAGGAACGCATGCGTGGTCGCCTCGTCGTTCAGTTCCGCAACGATTTCTAGCACGACAATCGGTATGAAACGATCGAACTGGAAGTAGGGTTGCGACTCGTCAAGGTCTTTGTCATATCTTCGTCCCGCAAAAACCGCCCGCGCATCAAAAACGCAGTTTGCAAATTCGATATGCGGTGTTCCCACACCGAGAACATGCTCTTCTTCTTCTCGGCGCTGGAACGCACCCAGCTTGTTCTCCATCGCATCGAGAAGAGGTGTGAAGTTCGCGAGTTGCTCTTCGGTTGTTCCCAGGCTTCTGATGTCGTTGACTATTTGCTCTCGGGTGAGCGCACGAGACGCCCATTGGTGGCACATAAACAGTGCCACCCGCGCGCTCGGCTCAACCTGGGGCTCCGCCTCGAATGAACGTAGGGCTGCCACCGTATCACGCAGAGCTGCACCCGTTGTGAAATCATCACGAAGCGCTTCAAACGCTTTCCCCATGTGGCGCAGCGCATCAGATGAGAGACCACAGAGTGTTCTGAAGTCTTCTATCAGGACTTGCGACGGAGTGTCTTCCGGTCCCACGAGATTATCGAGCACCACTCTGCTCCTTGTAGCCTCTACCGGTCAATCGGCGACAGTCCGGGGCCACCATGAACATCCATATCACGCTGGGTTCGCCGCAGGAAGGTGCATAAGTCCCACCTGCTCGCGGTCATCCCATTAGACCAAGTATTCTATCGCACCGATCGCTTCCATTGTCAACCCCGGCGTCAAATGTTGCATCCCCGCGTACCTCTATTGCGTTTGTTGGGTGCTCAGTCGAGAATCCGGGTTTTGGCGGACGCTCGTTTCGGGAGTCGCGAGGATTGCGAAGCAATTACGACATCATCGTTGTCGGGGGCGGGCACGCCGGGATTGAAGCCGCCTGGGCCGCATCTCAACTCGGCGCCCGCACCGCCATGATCACCATGCAACGCGAGGCGATCGGGCGCATGTCCTGCAACCCGGCTATCGGCGGGCTGGGCAAGGGGCAGATGGTGCGCGAGATCGACGCTCTGGGCGGGTTGATGGCCCTTGCTATCGATCGCGCCGGAATCCAGTTCCGCATGCTCAACCTCAAGAAGGGCCCGGCGGTCTGGGCGCCACGGGCCCAGGCGGATCGAGCGGCCTATGCATCAGCCACGCTGGCGTTGCTGGCACAGGCGCGAAACCTGGACATCCTCGAAGGTAGTGTCGAACGGTTGCAAACGCGGGAGGCGTCCGGCGATTCACCCTACCGGTATCGAATCACGGGTGTGGCGTTCGACCCAAGCGGCGGATCGTCGGGCCTACGGACGCTTCGAGCGCCGATGGTCATCCTCGCGACCGGAACCTTCATGCGAGGCCTGATGCACTGCGGCGAGAACAAGACGGTGGGCGGACGTATGGGCGAGGCGGCGGCGGTTGGCATCAGCGGGGCGCTGGAATCGCTGGGGTTCACACTCGGGCGTCTCAAGACCGGCACGCCGCCGCGAGTCCATCGGGATTCGTTGGACTACGATCGGTTTGAGCCGCAACCCGGAGACGAAATCCCCACGCCGTTCTCGGTCATGACGGACGGCATCCGTCAGCCGCAGATTCAATGCTGGATCACCTACACGAACCCGACCACGCACGACGCGATCCGAGCCAATCTCCACCGCGCCCCGTTGTACTCGGGGCAGATCGACTCGACCGGGCCGCGATACTGCCCCAGCATCGAGGACAAGATCGTTCGGTTCGCGGACAAGGAGCGGCATCAGATATTCCTGGAGCCGGAAGGCTACGACAACGAGCGCATCTACTGCAACGGGATCAGCACTTCTTTGCCGGCTGATGTGCAGGAGGCGATGGTCAGGAGCATTCCGGGGATGAAGGAAGCCCGCATCCTGCAGTACGGGTATGCCATCGAATACGACTGGGTGCCCACTCATCAGATCCGGTCGTCGCTTGAGGCCAAGCCGGTTGGGGGGCTGTTCCTGGCCGGTCAGATCAACGGCACCAGCGGCTATGAGGAGGCTGCCGGTCAGGGCATCCTGGCCGGGCTCAACGCCGTGCGGGGTTTGGGTGGAGAGGACCCCGTGGTGCTGGGGCGAGATCAGGCATATCTCGGGGTGATGATCGATGATCTGATCACGCGTCCGCCGATCGAACCCTACCGGATGTTCACATCGCGGGCGGAGTACCGTCTTTTCCTGCGCAGCGATAATGCGGGCGAGCGTCTGACGCCCGTCGGACGGCGAGTCGGACTCGTTGACCAGGTGCGCTGGGAGCGGTTCAAGCGTATGGAGTCTGCCTTGTCCGCAATTGACGCCGCAAGCGCCAAGGGGCACGTGAATGGTTTACCCCTGAGCCGGTGGGTACGCCGCCCCGATGCGGACGTCGCGACCTTCGCGGACGCGCTGTACGCTTCGAGCGGCCGGGTTTTCAGCACCGGCGACCTGTGGCACGTTCTGGTGCGGGCGAAGTACAGCGGGTATCTGGAGCGCCAGGATCAGCAGATCGCGCGTTTCCGCCGTCTGGAGTCAGCCACGATTCCGCCGGATGTGGACTACGCAGCCGTGCCGGCCATGCGGGCCGAGGCGAGGGAGAATCTGTCGCGCGTCCAGCCTCTGACCCTGGGGCAGGCCGCACGTATTACCGGCATCACTCCGGCGGATGTCACCATTCTCTGGGTCTACCTGACCTCCCGCCGCGGGCGCGACGGGCGCGGGCAGGCGTGACCTAACCTATTATGACACGGCTCGTTACGGCGATGCGGTGACAGGCCCTGCGTGGATTCTGCGTCCGAGTACCCCCGCCGCTTACGTGTAGTCGCCGCCTGGGTCCTTTATCGGCCCAAGCCGGATACCTCCCGACTCATGCCGCGTTCGTCGTTCGCAAGACAATCCAGCTTTGCGCTTGACGGATAAGTATGACGAATATACCATATAGTAAAGATAGGGGATATAGTCAACTTCGTTTGACCGGGGAGGCCGCCAGATTCATTCCGGAGGTGAGTTCGGTGAAGAATCGGAAATGGGCCATGAAGACGGTATTCACGACGGGAGAGGTCGCGCGGATTTGTAAGGTCAGCCAGCAGACCATCATCCGCTGTTTCGATGGTGGAAAACTGTCGGGATTTCGCGTGCCTGGATCGAAGTTTCGTCGCATCCCGATTGACTCCCTGCGCAAGTTCATGCTCGAAAACGACATCCCGCTGGAACAATTGGACAGCGGGAAGAAACGGGCCCTGGTCGTGGATGACGACGAGGCCATCATCGAGATGTTTACCGAGCTTCTGAGGCGGGACAACCGGTTCGACGTGCGAACCGCAACGACCGGGTTCGACGCCGGGCTTGAGACGCGGAGTTTTCGCCCCGATATCATCCTGCTGGATTATAAGCTGCCGGATATCAACGGCGACGCGCTGTGCAGGAGGATCCGCAACGACTCTGAGCATGAGCACGTTCGCATCATCGTCATCAGCGGTGTAGCGGACCCGGACGAGGTGAAGGAGCTCATGGCCGCCGGTGCCGATGAGTTCATCAAGAAACCGTTCGAGATCGATCGCGTCATCACGAGAATGGCTGAACTTGTCGGCCTGATAGCGTAGGGACCGGGCTTTCACATGGATCCGGCACAGCCAGGCAGCGCGACCCTCGACTCTACGCGCGGCGCGCGGGTCGAAGCCATCTTGAGTCAGATAACTCAGCTTCCGACGCTTCCGGCCGTTGCGGTCCGGGTTCTTCAGGCGACGAGCTCCGAGCGGACCAGCGCACGGGACGTAGTGCGTCTTGTCGAAGCAGACGCAGCCCTTACCGCAAAGATATTGCGTCTGCTTCGCAGTGCCGATCTGGGGCTGAACGAGCGTGTCATGTCAGTAGAGCGGGCCGTTGTCCTCCTGGGCTTCGAGACGGTCCGCAACGCGGTGCTCTCAATTCAAGTCTACGAGACGTTTGCGGCTGCGGAGCCTGGTGCCGGTTCCGCGCTGATCCGGGCCGAGTTCTGGAAACACAGCCTGGCGACGGCGTGCGCGGCGGAGATGGCGGCCAAGGCTCTGGGCACGCCAGATGTTCGACCGGACGAAGCGTTCGTTTGTGGGCTTTTGCACGACATCGGCAAGATCGCGCTGGACGCCTGTTTGCCCAAGAGCTATGGCCGGGTGGTCAAACGATGCGAGCTGGAGCACGCTTGTATATGCGACGTGGAACGAGACATGCTCGGGCTGGATCACGCGGTGGCGGGAAAACGGTTACTATCGCACTGGCGGCTGCCACAGGCCGTGGTGGATTGTGCCTGGCTGCACCACCAGTCCGTGTTGCCGGATTCGGTCCGATCCGGGCGGCTTGTGGCCGTGGTGCATCTGGCTGACAACCTCGTTCGCCGTCAGCGCATCGGTTTCTCGGGTTATCACCACGTCGAGCCTGTCGAGGAGTTGGCGGCGGGGCTGGGCCTTTCGCAAAGCGTCGTCCAGTCCATTGCGCGTTCCCTGCCGGAGCGCCTGGAGCGCTTGGGCGATATGTTCGGGCTGGCGGACCTGAGCTCGCAGAGCGTCTACACGCAGGCACTGGCGGACGCGAACACTGAACTGGGTTGCCTCAATGCCAAGCTAGCCGACACCAACCGTCGACTCGAGCTTCGCTGCCAGTGCTTCGACACGCAGCGGCGATTCGTGCACGCCCTGGGCGAGAAAAACGGTGTGGGCCCGGTCTGTGAAGCCGTTGCCGAGGCCACGGGCCGGATGTTCGGCTCGCAGCCGGCTGTAGCCCACGCGGGCATCAGCTCGGATCAAATGATCACTGTCGGCGTGTGGTCCGGCACAGACGACAAGCGGTCTCACTTGGTTGTGAACTTAGGCTCGCTGCCGGTGGAATTTCGCGGCGCTCCGCTTGGCCGGAGCGGGCGCGTTGCCGCGATCGCCGAAGCGTCGGCGGTTGACCGGGCGCTGTGGGAGCGTGTATCCGTGGGCGAGGCGGCGTCGCAACTGTGGGCCTTGCCAATCGTTCATGCCGGCGAGACGGTCGGCGGCGTAGTGTTCGCGGCGACAGCGGACGTTGTTGCGTCGTTTACCTCGCTTGCGGACGAATGCGAAGCGATTTCCTCGTTCTTCGGGCTGGCGATTTCGTCCGCCACCGCTCGCACGGATGCTGAAACCCTAAGCGAAGACCTGCTGGAGATGAACCGTCGCCTGAAAACGGCACAGAGCGAACTGCTAAGAACCCGGTCTTTATCGATGATCGCGGAAATGGCGGCGGGCGCGGCCCACGAGTTGAACAACCCACTGGCGGTGATCGCAGGGCGGGCCCAGTTGCTGTGGCGAGATGTCAAGGACGAATCCACCGCTCACGCGCTCGAGATTATCAGGGAACAAACCTCACGCGCGTCGAACATGGTGACCGAACTGCTTCAATTCGCCAAGCCTTCACCGCCACGCCCTCTGCTCCTGCGTCTGTCTGACGTGTTCGAGTCACTCTGGCAGCACTGGAACGAGGCTTCATCCCTGGCGGATGATCAACCCGTGTTTGAACTGGCGGATGCTCGCGTGAGCGTTTATGCCGACGCGGATCAACTCACTGAGATTCTAAGCGCACTGATCAGCAACGCGATCGAGGCGGCGAAATCGGAAAACGCCCAGGCGCTTATCAACTCGCCCTCGTCGGCGTCCGATGAAACAGTCCGAATACGTGTTGAGGACAACGGCGTCGGCATGACGCCGGAAGTTCTCAGCAAGGCGTTCGATCCGTTTTTCTCGAGCCGCCCTGCCGGGCGTGGACGCGGCCTGGGTCTGTCACGGGCCCAAAGGCTCATAGAAATCAACGGTGGGAGACTTTGGCTGGAATCGACACAAGACGCGGGTACCACCGCATTCATCGAACTGCCGGCACGCCCACCCGAAGGCGACGAAACCAGTCCCCATCAACAACCCACCGCACAGTAACACGCTCTACCCCGCGCTTCATGAATTCCCTCAGCACAAGGGGGGCAGGCGTATGAAGCGCAGGCGGCATAAGGTCCTTGTGGTTGAGCCGGATCCGCAGGTCGTCGAGATCATCGCGGACAGTCTTACAACGCTGATCAAGGCGCAAATAACCTGCGTGGCCAATGGGCAAGACTGCCTCGATGTGGAGATGCTGGAGCCGCACGACGCGGTGGTGGCCGAGCTTGATCTCCCGGACATGGATGGCCTGGACCTGGCGGAGCAACTCCTGGCTCTTGGTCCCCGCCCGGTAATCATGATGGGGACTGAAACCGACGCGCAGCGCGTGATCCAGGCGATGCGGCTCGGTGTTCGCGATTTTCTGATCAAGCCGTTTCCGGTCACCGCGCTGATGGACACGGTTGAGGCTGTGGCCCAGCGCCATCGGCTGCATGTACGACACCAGGTGAGGCAGCAGCGTACACGCGAGTGCTTGCGCCGGGTGCTGCGTGAGCGTCGCCAACTCAAGCAGCGTACCGAGTTGATCTGTAAGGACCTTGTGGCCGCACATCGGCGACTGGTGGATCGGGTTCTGGAATACGAGGGGATGAGCGCCTCGAAGACTTCGGGACTCTAACAAAACGGGTGTGGCACGACACATGCGGTACGATACATGTGGCATGGGTTTTCAACCCGTGTTATTCACCGGTTGCAAACCGGTGCCACAGGCATTATCAGCGTCTCTCAAGGCTGCCTTTGGCCGCAACCAAAAAGGCAGGGTGGCCCACCTCGTTTCGAGGTGGGGGTGATGATGACCGACGCGCGAATATCAAACGGGAGGCCATCATCGACTCCCCAACCTTCAAAGAAGATGGGCCAGTCTATTTGGCGGCATGTTCAGGCTTACTTGTTTGAGTGTTTTCTGCGATATCAACCTTGGTGTGCCGTGTCCCCAAAAACACCCAAGCGAGGCAGAAACGAAAGCACTCAAGCAAGGCAAAAAAACGGGATGGCAAACCCCCTGGAAGGGGTGGCGGAACATCGCCCCCGTTGGGGGCTTTGAATGGCTCGGCGCTCTGGGGGTTTAAGTGACTCAGCGTCTTCGGGGCTTGAATGGCTCGACATCTTCTGGGCCTGAATGACTCGGGGTTGCTGACTCCCGCGAGCTTTGCCGCCGTAGAAAGAACTACTGCTCCGGAATCGCCCAGAATGGCAAAAGTCGAGCTAAGAGCGTGTGTGAGAAGTCTTATCCGAGCCGCGCCCGTAAGGAAGCGATGCGGTATCATCCGAGGAAAACCGCTCCCTCACGGTCGCGGCTCGGTTTTTCGTCCCGCTTCTCACACACGCTCTAAGAAAATCTTGGAGTTTCCGCAGCGTTTGAGCCGGAGGTGATCGATGAGCGACTTTAACAAAACACGACAAGACCCTGATCTGACCCGACGTCAGTTCGTGCAGACGACTGCGGCGGCGGGCACCGGCCTGATGATGGGTGTGCCGGCCCTTGCCCAGGAGACGCCAATAGCGCCCGAGGAAGGTGCCGAGGCGAACGTCGAGGAGCTGGCCGTTGCGATTATCGGGCCTGGCAGCCAAGGCCGAAACCTGCTGACCAAGTGCCTCAAGATCCCCGGTATCCGCTTCGTCGCCATTTGCGACATCTGGCCGTATCACCAGAAGTACGCCGCCAACATCCTCAAGAAGTACGACCAGATCGTAAACGTGTACGAGGATTACCGCGAGATGCTGGACAAAGAGAGGCATCTGAACGCGGTGATCATCACCACGCCCGACTGGGTACATGCGGAACAGACCATCGCCTGCCTGCGAGCCGGCAAGCACGTGTACTGCGAAAAGGAGATGTCCAGCACGCTCGAGGGCGCCCGGCAGATGGCGCAGGCCGCTCGCGAGACCGGCAGGCTGCTCCAGATCGGCCACCAGCGCCGCAGCAACCCGCGCTACCGGCACGCCCTGAAGATCATCGAGAAGGACAAGCTTCTCGGCCGTATCACGCACGTCAGCGGGCAGTGGAACCGGGCCCGGCTGCTGGAGATCGGCTGGCCCAAGGGCAAGGAGCTCGACACCGAAACGCTCAAGCGCTACGGCTACGCCAACATGAACCAGTTCCGCAACTGGCGCTGGTACAAGCGATACGCCGCCGGGCCGATGGCCGACCTCGGGTCGCACCAAGTGGACGTGTTCAACTGGTTTCTGGGAACCGCGCCGAAGTCGGTGTTGGCCTGCGGCGGCCTTGATTACTACAACGAGCAGGCCGGTCGTGACCTGTACGATAATGTGATGGCCATCTACGAGTACAAGACCCAGGCCGGTCCGGTACGCGGAGCGTATCAAGTGCTTAACACAACCAGCCACGGCGGTTTCTTCGAAACGTTCATGGGGGATGAGGGATCGATGGTCGTTTCCGAGGACCCGCGCAAGGGTCTGATTTTCCGCGAGGTGCACGCCAAAAAGCGCGAGTGGGAAGACGAATCGGATAAGATCGATTCGATGGGGCGGGACGCCATCCAGTTGAAGATCGGCGAGACGCTGGCCCCGGACGGAACCAAGGACCCGGAGGGTCAGCGCATGCTGGCCGAGAGCAAAAAGCCGGTGCATCAGTTGCACCTGGAGAACTTCTTCAACGCGATACGCACGGGCTCGCCGCTCTCCTGCCCCGCGGAGGTCGCGTTTGAGACGGCCGTTTCGGTGTTGAAGGCGAACGAAGCGGTCGAAGCCGGGCGGCGGCTCGACTTCAAGCAGGATGAGTTCGCGGCATAGGGGCCTGAGAGGGTGTATGAGAAGCGGGATGAGAAACCGAGCCGCGACCGTTAGGGAGCGGTTTTCCGCGGAGGATACCGCACCGCTTCCTTACGGGCGCGGCTCGGATAAGACTTCTCACACACCCTCTGAGGGAATACGGGCGACTGGGACTGCCCCCAGCGAGCAAGGCAGGACCCGATATTCGTAATGACAAGTTCGTGGACCACGGCGTGGTGCGTGTTCTTCATCGGCACTTCTTCGACCAAAAAGCCGTGGCGCCGGGCCAGGCGGCGCACCTCGGGCGCGTCGTCGTAGGTCAACATGACCGCGCCTTTGGCCTTTTTCATCGTTGCGAACAACAGTGGATGGTCCACGATGTTGTGCGCGTAGAGACGACTGCCGGCCCGTTTGCCGCCGGCCGTGTAGGGCGGATCGATGAAAAAAGCGGCGGTGGCGCGATGCGTGAATCGGTTGATCAGATCGAGTGCATCCCCCTCGACGAATTGAGTTCGCTCTTTCTCGGCGGCGATGGTCCGAATTCGCCGGGCCAAAGTCTGCGCATACCAGCGCGACGCAACACCCCGGCCGTTTTCGCCGCTTTTGACCAGACTGGCTCCGGGGGCAAGAATGCCGCCTCTCTGGACGCGGTTGCGCAGGAGGGTCTGGAAGGCGAGTTCGCGAGTTGTCTCGGCGGGCCGTCGAAGCGTGCGAATAACGTTGCAGCGGCTCACATCGAAAGCAAGAATGCGCTCGATAAGCCATTCGACGTCGTCCTCGAGTATCGTACGCCAGACCGCCGCGACGGCGTGATCCAGCTCGCCGAGTATCACCTCCTTGGCCAAACCCTCGGCAGCAACCGTCAGACCGATGATCGCGCCGCCGGCGAAGGGCTCTACGAGGACCCGTGGCCCTTGGGGAAGCGAGCCCAGCCAATTGCGCACGTACGGGACCAGCCACGTCTTCCCACCTGGGTATCGAAACGGACTGCGCTGAGGAACGCTCGCGACGTTGACGACCTTGGACGCAGTCGACACAATCCGGTGGGAGATATCCATGTCACTGCTCCGCATTGCTGAGAGCGTGTGTGAGAAGCGGGACGAAAAACCGAGCCGCGACCGTGAGGGAGCGGTTTTCCGCGGATGATACCGCACCGCTTCCTTACGGTCGCGGCTCGGATAAGACTTTTCACACACGCTCTGAGGCATTCGGCTACTCGGTTGAAGATCATAGCAGGGCGGCGCGGGAGAATCGAGCGAACCGGCGATTCGCGGAGCAAGGGACGAATAGACGCGAGCTGACACGGTCATGGCAATCTACCCCGGCGTTCTCGGAGTGCTCCTCGTTGTCCTTAGCCTTGTGGGTGAGGTTCAGGAGATACCACCCGAGCTTCGCTCCGGCAGCCGTACGCCGTACGTGCACCGCCTGACGCTCTACAACCACGACGGTGAGGCGATCAACCCGCAGGACGTGCCGGCCCAGCCCTATTCACCGCGGGCCACATGCAGCAAGTGCCACGACTATGGCAGCATCAGCGGCGGGTGGCACTTCAATGCGAATCATCCCGCGATCGATCCCGGCCGCGCGTGCGAGCCGTGGATCCTCACCGACCCGCAGACCGGCACACAGTTACCCCTTTCATATCGCGGCCGGCTCGACACGTACCGGCCACATGAGGTCGGTCTGTCGGATTGGGCGTTCGTGAAAGCGTTCGGGCGCCACCTCCCTGGCGGCGGACCCGGTGAACCGGACCGGCCCAAGATCGAAGGGTCACGTGAAAGCCTGCGTTGGGACATCTCCGGCCAGCTCGAAATCGACTGCATGGTCTGTCACAGCGCGGATGCACAACATGACGCGGCTGAAGCAGCCGATCAAATCAAAAAGGAGAATTTCAGGTGGTCGCCGACAGCCGCCCTCGGATTGGCGGTGATCCGCGGCGAAGCGCGAAAGGTGCCGGACGACTTCGATCCCTACGCCCCGCCCAACCCGGACTTTCCGGAACAGGAGCCGCCGGCGGTGGTTTACAGTCAATCGCGTTTCGACGCCGACGATCGGGTGTTCTTCGATATCACTCGCCGCCCGGAGGTGGAGCGCTGCTATTTCTGCCACACTACACGCCAGGTGGGCCCCGGCAGCCCCGCCCGCTGGGAAGTCGCCCAGGATGTGCACATGGCGGCAGGGATGATCTGCACCGACTGCCACCGCAACGATATCGGGCACCAAATCACTCGCGGCTACGAAGGTGAGGTGGAAGATCACGGTGAGCCGGCGGTTCCGGCGGTTGCGGTGCTGTCGTGCGAGGGGTGCCACCTTGGTTTTGACGATGGTGACGAGCCCAGCCCGGTCCTTGGCGGTCGTCTCGGCGCGCCACGCCCGCAACATCCCGGCATCCCACCGCTGCACTTCGAGAAGCTCACCTGCACCGCGTGCCACTGCGGCCCGTGGCCGGAGGAGTATCCCCGGCGGATTCAAACGTCGATGGCACACGGGCTGGGGCTGCCGAGCAAGGAACGGCGCGACGACGACCCGCCGCTGATCGTTGAGCCCATCTTCGCGCGGCAGGACGACGGCAAGATCGCCCCCCACCGGATGATCTGGCCGGCGCTATGGGGATGGATGTCGCCGGACGGATACGTCGTCACTCGCGATCTCTTTCCGTCGTGGTTGTTCCCGTCCCGACTCATCAAACCGTTGTCGCTTGATGAGCTGCAACGATTGCCTGGAGGATCTGCCGATCCCGCCAATGGAGGCGAACATGCCGCGAACCTCACGTCCTCCATCGAGATTGGCGTAGCGCTGTCCAAACTCACCGAGAGCGCGCCACGAGAGCTAATCCCGGCGTATGTTCGCAACGGGTTTGTTTACACTCTGACGCCCGACGGCGACGTTAAGATGTCTGAGCACACCGAGGCCTCGCCTTATCTTTGGCCGTTGGCCCATGACGTTCGACCCGCCGCCCAATCTCTGGGCGTGCGGGGATGCACGGACTGCCATGCCCTGGACGCCCCGTTCTACTTCGGACGCGTCTGCGGCGAATCGGACGGCTTCGGCGAAACGCCGCCTGTCAAGTTCATGTACGAGATGCAGGGCGTTGACGCCGCCTTGGCTCGGGCGTGGGCGACATCGATTAAGGTCAGCCCCGTGTACAAATGGGCCGGCTGGTTTTGCGCCCTGCTTGTCGGTGCGATTCTGGTCCTTTTCGGTTTCTATGGACTCGGCGGACTGCTGCGGCGCTTTCGATAGAACTGCCAGACGCGGCACCGTGTAGATCGTAAGTGTCTGTGCGAGACTGACTTATCACCGCTCGGCACGCCAGTGACCGCCTCGTGTGCGTGGAAAAAACTCGGTTTTCTTCCGTCGTTTCTCGGGTTCCGGGGTCTTATAGGATGAAGGAACGAGTTGCCGCACGGCGGCTGTCTGATTCCCGAGGATTGAGGGTGTGAATTTCGGTCACTGTTTCCAGGGGGTTGTCATGTCACGAAAGACCATTTTGGCGTGGGCATTTTGTTGTTTGGGGCTGGTTGTCGCCGCCGCACGCGGCGAAGTCATTCGGGTCCCTGCTGACTATCCAACCATTCAAGAGGCGATCGATGCCGCTCAAAACGGCGACGAGGTGGTGGTATCCGACGGGATATGGACGGGAGGGCAGAACAGGAATCTCAGACTTCGGGGCAAGGCGATTACCGTCCGCTCCGAGAACGGCCCGGCCAACTGCATCATCGACTGCAAGGGAAGAGGCACGGGGTTCTACTTCAAACGCGAGGGCACACACGAGTCCATTGTGGACGGCTTCACCATCACCCGCGGCAGCGGGTTGGGCAGCGGAGTCTATTGCTACAAGGCCAGCCCGACCATCCGCAACTGCATCATCACCGACGGCAGCGGCAGCGGCATCTATTGCTCCCGCAGCAGCCCGATGATTGCCGGATGCACCATCACCGGCAATACGGTAGACTCTCAGTCCTTGCGCGATCGTGGTGGGGGGATCGCCTGCTGGAGCCAGGGCAACCCCGTCATTACCGACTGCACCATCAACAAGAACCGGGCATACGGGGGCGGCGGGGGCATCGCGTGTGAGCAAAGCAGCCCGACGATCAGCAACTGCGTGATCCGGGACAATATTTGCAGTCGCGCCGGGGACGGAGGTGGTATCTACTGCACGAGGTACAGTAATCCGACGATTACCCGATGTGAGATCACCGAAAACGAGGCGTACACCGGGGGCGGTATATTCTCCGACCGCGACAGTTATTCTATAATCACCGACTCCCGGATCTCGAACAACGTGGCATTCGACGAGTACTCGGGAGCGGGCGGTGTTGAATGCTGGGGTAGCAATGCGACCTTCACCGGGTGTACGATTAACCAGAACTTGGGAGCGTGTGCTGTACGCGTGGGTGTCGATTACCTGAAATTCAGCCACTGCACGATTGCCGAGAACACCGGCATCGGGATCTGGTGCGCGACGTGGGGGCCTAATGTCGCTGTCATCAGTCATTGCACCATTGCGAGGAACCGAGGCGGTATCCTCTGCGATGGTAGCGGCAGCCTCCTGTTGACGAATTGTACCATCACTGAAAACCAGTCATATCCGCACTTTGGCGGCGGCGGGGTTTACTACCGGGACGGAAACGTCCTGACGATAGCGAACTGCATCATCAGCGGGAACAGCACGCCTCGGTGGGGCGGGGGTATTTACTCTAGCCCTTTGTCTACAGGCGCCACTTTGGTGATCATCAACAGTATCCTTAGTGGTAACAGTGCAGGCATATCCGGCGGCGGTCTACACAACGCCAGAGCTGCCCTGACGGTCGCCAACTGCCTCATCACGCACAACACGGCCACGGAAAACGGCGGGGGGATTTTCGTTACCGAAAGCATCCCGGAGATCGCCGACTGTACGATTGTCGCCAATAAGGCCGGCAACGTTGGGGGCGGTGTGTGCAGCACCTACGGTTCCGACACTTTGCTTGCCAACTCCATTTTGTGGGACAACAAAGCACAGGCCGGGCCGCAGATCGCTGTCCGCTTCTACCGCGAACCGGCGTCGGTCACCGTTTCATACGACGACGTGCAGGGCGGCAGAAAGGACGTGCTCGTAGAACCGGGTTCCACATTGAACTGGGGGAAAGGTAATATCACGGACGATCCACGATTTGTTGATCCTGAAGGCGGTGATTACCGCCTGGCGGCCGGGTCGCCTTGTATTGACGCCGCCGACAACTTCGCCGTGCCGCGTGGTGTCACCATCGATCTTGACGGCATGATGCGATTCTACGACGACCCGGATACGCCGGATACGGGCAAAGGCAAACCGCCGATCGTGGACATGGGCGGCTACGAGTTCAGCTCACTGCCGCCTTGCACTGGGGGCGAGAAACTCAGAGCCAGGTGCTTCGAGAAGCAGGGCGCTAATCGCCTGAAGGGAGTTGTCCGGCACGGACAACCCGGCGCGATTCTCACCTTCCGACTCGACGGCGATCGCGACTCGGACATCTATGCCACCGTAAAAGACGCTGGCAGGGCCAAGGCCACCTTTGAGGGTCTTGCCGCCGGCCGGCACACCATCGAGGTGATCGAATGCGGCCTGCGACGCAAGGCCAAATGCCTATAAGAAAACGGTACAGGTCCGGTTCCTCGTGGGAGGATTGACCGGACCTGCGGCCGCTTTCCCTTCTGTCTCGACGGACCTTATCGTGTCCCGTGCTGGCAGTTGCCCTTGGCGTGCCTCTGGTACCCTCCGTAGCGACCATGCCCGGCCGAAGGCGCCTCCGCCCCACGATGACCGCATCCGCCCTTCATTCTCGTGCAATCGCCGCCGTGCTGTCTCTGGCATCCGCAGGAGTGACCGTGGCTGGCCGGGGAGGACGCCGCCCCACCGTGACTGCACTGGCTCCTCATCTTCGGGCAACCGCCACGGTTCTGGCAATCGCCGTGATTCGGGCATTTGTCACAATTACAACCAGCCTGCTTCTGACATCCGGCGGAGTGAACGCACCCGGCCGATGGCGGCCCTGCCTGGCCGTGGCCGCATCCGGCCTTGGCTTTCGGGAAATCGCCGGGATTTCCGCCGGCCTGCTTCTGACATCCGGCAAACTGACCGCACCCGGCCGATGGCGGCCCTGCCTGACCGTGACCGCATCCGGCCTTGGCTTTCGGGCAATCAGGGTTCTTCTGACATCCGGCTGAGTGGCCGCACCCGGCCGAGGGCGGTGTTGCTCCACTGTGACCGCACGGTGCCTTCATCTTGGCGCAACCACCGGGATTGCCGCCGGACTGGTTCGGGCATCCGGCAGAGCGATCAGGCCCGAACGGCCCTTTGGGCGCATCGGGGTCACCGCCCCCCCCAAAGCGGGCGGACATGGCACCAAGACGCGCCTGCACCGCCTTGACCAACGCGGGATCCGCCGACCTTACCCTGATGATCACGCCGGATTCAGTGTTGGTGACCTCGAAGTCAACCCCCTCGATCTTGTCGAACCAAGGTTGGGCAAACTGGCCGCGCATCTGGAATGGCCGTTCGGTGTCGGCTTTGCAACAGTCTCCCGGCCCGCCGCGTCCCTCCGAACCTGGGGGAGCGGCAAACGCCACGCCTGCAACCCCAATCGACCACGCGGCCGCCGCTGCCAGGAATAATCTCATTGATCTCTTCATCCTTCGTTCTCCTTTTCAGTGTAGTCCAAACATTACGACAAATAGTCCGATGCTCAGGTCTATCCCGCAGCCTCTGGTGCCACTAGTGTAGTGATTCACACAGTTCGCATCTTATCCGAGCCGCGCCCGTCAGGAAGCGGTCACCCGCCGGGACGCCGTCCGGCGCATCTCCGCTCCCTTACGGTCGCAGTTCTGTCTTGCAAGCCTGACCGGCAACCCGCAGTTTTGGGTGTG
>Ga0114922_10001502_pt1 | contig 22308 bp, 21 predicted proteins | sample AartaG_FD_100975 | JGI IMG/M metagenome (GOLD analysis project Ga0114922, IMG submission 100975) | Deep subsurface microbial communities from Aarhus Bay to uncover new lineages of life (NeLLi) - Aarhus_00045 metaG | ecosystem: Environmental > Aquatic > Marine > Oceanic > Sediment | place... | reverse complement strand
GGGTTTTCGCCATCTCGAACGCGGTCAGCAGTTCCGCTGCGGATTTCTCGTTGCGCACGCGACGGCCGCTGTAGAGCATCACAGCCTCTTCGCCAACGATAGTGACAAGCCCGGTAACGAAGTACCTGCGAGCCGTCTCTAATCCCACCTCGATAAAGACCTTGCGCCCCCAATACCAGGGATTGAGCAAGTTGGCGGCGCCCCAGCCGACCTGCCATAGCTTCCTAAGCGCCGGCTTGTTCATGACGAACTCGGTGACCGGATGCTGGCGCACCGCATCGTAGCCTTTTTTAAGGCTTAGAATTGTGGCGACGTCGAGGCCACGGAACTTGTTAATCAGCGGCTTGTCGAGGATCTCCTTCAGCCTCTGTCCCACGCGCTCGTTTAATTCCAGCAGGCCGTCGATGTTGGCCTTGTATTGGGGTTCCTTCTCATCGGGATAGTATACCGACGCAATCTTTTCGATCACTTCGAACGAGATCTGGGAGACCGCCCGCGGATTGAGTTGCATATCCTCGCCGAAGCGGCCCCAGATGTGGCGCCGGTAAGTCTTGAGGAGCTCGTAGGCTTCCTTGTCCTTCTCGGTCGGCATGTCGACTATCCTGACCGGCATGCGGTCGATCGAGCGCTCCACGCGCTTCTTCCGCACCCAGCGCCACAACCAACTCAAGAGAACTATCGCCAGGACCGCCCCGACGAGAATCGCTATCTGCTCGATTTGCATTTTTCTGTTCCCGTTAACATATCTTACTCGACAGCCAGTTGCCCGCAAGCCGCCGACAACTCACTACCACGGCTGCGCCTGACAGTGCAACTGATGCCGGCTTTAACCATCTCACTGAGAAAAGCGTCGATCACCGCCTCGCCCGGAGATTCGAACGGCAATCCATCGCATTCATTGTAAGGGATCAGATTCACCTTCACCCGCAAGCCTCGCAGCAAGTCTGCGAGTTTCCTTGCCTGCGCCGGGCTGTCGTTTACTCGGTTGATCAAAACATATTCTATCGTCAATCGCTCCCGCTTCAGCACCTCCCTGGGCAGGCTTCGCAAAACCGCCATCAGCTCGGTAAGCGGGTGCCTGCGGGCAATCGGCATCAAACTTTCCCTCAATTCCTGATCGGGAGCATTGAGCGAAATGGCAAGCCGGGGCGCCCGTGGAAGGTTATCAGCCGAGAACAGCCTGCGGATTCCTTCGGGGATACCCGCCGTAGATATAGCTATTCTCCTCATCGGCAGCTCCAGGCCATGAGGATCGTTAAAAATCTCGAGCGCGCGCAGCACAGCATCCAGATTGAGCAGCGGTTCCCCCATGCCCATGAGGACGATGTTTACCCACAGAGGTCTCTGCGGAATCCGCTTCAGCATCAACACAACCTGGGCAACGATCTCCGCCGCCTCGAGGTTGCGATGCAGCCCCATTGTGGCGGTCTTGCAGAAAACGCATCCAAGCGAGCAGCCCACCTGCGACGAAACGCAGAGACTGATTCCGCCGCCTTCCTCGTCAGGCATGGCCACGCACTCGATCGCCTCGCCGTCGTCCAGCGCCAGGCGGTATTTGACGGTCCCGTCGCCGGTTGCGACTTCGTGATCTATTTTCGGGAGATCGAATAAGAATAAACTCGAGATGCTCTCTCTCAGGCCGGCGGGTATGCTGGTCATCGATTTCGGATCAATAATCAGCTTCTCGTACAACCAGGAGAAAATCTGGTCGGCACGGTAGCGAGGCGTACCGAAAACATTCAGCCTGGATGAGAGCTCTTCGTGAGTGAGACCGAAGATGGATTCCTTGCGCGTCATGCGGACAATGCTAGCACGCACCTCTCGGAGCCACAAAAGGAATAGCTACGACATGCCGGACCGTTGCCACAATGCAGAGCCGGTGTTTCCCCGGTTTATCAAGGGAAACCATCAGAGCGGGATCAGCGCTGCTCGAGCTTCCAGAACGGCCAGGCAGCCAATTCCTCCGGCGGCCAGGCCATCGACTCCGCCCGTTCGACGTAGCGGTCTGCATCTTCCTGCAACATGTATCTTTGCCGGAGCAATTCTCCGACAGTGGCTTTGACCCTGCCCAAATAATCCGCCTTGCCGCTGTATCGGGCTTCGATGGAGGGGCGCGTGTCCCCGGTCTTTCCACGCTCGGCCTCAGTTGCCGCGAAAGCCCAGAAGGAGCCTTCGAAGCGCCCGAGGTATAAAGGCGCACCGAACTCCGCCCTGCGTGGATTCCACCCCTGGTAGGTCCCGAGCGGCACCTGCAGCTCGGGCAGGCGGATGCCGCCGATGCTGTTCCCGTCGTCATCATAGGCCGGGACCAACGTGATATAAACCTCGCCCATCTCGGGAGGCACGATTGTCATTATCCCCTCGGTCCAGAAGCGGCCGCCGTAGTTCACTCTCGGCGGCTGCAGGTTGCGTCCCGGATGGCGCATTCCTGGTATGGCGGGGAAGAGTTTCTTGTGTTCGCCAGCGGAGATCAAATCGAAGCGATCGATGCGGGGATAGCAGTTGGGCGGTGGTTCTGTTCCCTCCGTGACCCAGTGGTCCATCGCCACCATTAACGCCCGCAGCACCGGGCTGACGTTGATCGGATTGAGCGAGTGTTCGTGTATTCCCCGCTCTCTCGAGCGGACGGCTCTGTGCGGCGCACCTACGGTGACGTAGATCCGCACCTTCTCATGCAACGGCGCATCCCTTGTGCCCTTGACATCCGTGTGGATTAGCGACGCCGAGCGCGTCCAATACTCCAGCTCGTTGTTGGTGATCATGATGAAGGGCACTTTGCCGAGCTTCTTGGCCACAGCAAAAACGTCGTTGTCGCCTCCGGAGCCGGGATCGCCGGACGGCAGGTAATTGAACGGCATGTGGTCGGCAGGCATGTAATTGCCTTCGAGGTGGCTGGGATGATGAGTGGTCTGCGAGAAACGGAAGTTAAAGCCTCCCTTGCCGCCGCCGGGGACGTGGATGCGCGCGCCGTCGAACACCATCCGGTCCGCCTCGTCGACGTGGAAGCCCTGCCAGATCATGTGGGTGATGAAGCGTCCCGACTGCGAAACGCCGTAGATATAGGCGAGCTCGCTGTCCGCTCTCAATTCGCCGTCGGAGTTACTGACTGCGAGCGGATTCGGCGTACCTGACTCGTCGCTCGCAGTGAAACGGAAGAATGAGATCGCATCGCGCACCGATGCCAGCCCCAGGCCGACCACTTTCGGGCCCTCGACCTCGTAAATCAGCTCGTAGATTCTGCCGGGCTCGAGTCCCGATTCCATATAAAGGGAGGCGGGATCAGGAATTACAGCGCCGTCCTTCTCTCTGGCGAAGCGCCATTCGCTGTTTGGGATTAATCGGCGATCTCCGCGCGGTTGGTCACGTACCGTAAGGAAGCAGTTCGAATTGTCGTTGGGATCCATTGCCGGGTAGCAACGGCTGCTTCCCCAGGCCAGCGGCTGGCTCTTCACTTTTCCCCTGGCGAAGGTGAGCACGATCTCCGCGGCGATTTTCTGGCGGATCGGCTTGCCGTCGAAAGTAGCGACCGGCAGCTCTATCTGCAGTCTGCCGTTGCCGGGGATCACGTCCCAGTTCCACGCGCTCCAGAGCAGGGAGTAGCCCTGCCTCATCAGGAATCCATTACCGGCGTGCAGGGGAGTCGACGGATCGTTACTCCAGGGAGCGTCGTTCATCGAGCCGAGCATTACCAGGTTGCCACGGTTATTGACGTCGTAAAGCAGGCGGTGGTTGCCCTTCGAGAGGTCGAGTGGCTTGAGCAGCACGAACTCGCCGACAAATTCAACCTTGCCCTCACTATTCCTCGGAGCGTATTGCAGGTCGACTATTCTGCTGTTCGCTGCATCGCCGGGATCGACCGAATAATGCAGGCGCCCTTTGATTTTCTCGTACGCGCCCACTTCGCCGAATTCCATTCCGTCGGCGAACGGCTCACGCGAGAGAATCTCGAGCCTGACGACCTCGGCAGAAGCCGTTGGAGCCAAGCCGAGAGTGCAGGCAAGCACCATCACCGTAAGTAGAACAAACCGCGACAAACCAGCACTGGCTGACGAGTTCTTATCAGCCGAAAGCCCCGATGTGTTTTCCCTTTTCATTTAAGTCCCCACCCTTTCATATGCGCTGTTTACCTTAGCACAGGTGGAATCGCCTTGACCGCATTCGCGGCTAGGTCGTACGATGTATTTATGAGTAAACCGATGCGCATAGGAGTTCTGGCTCCGCCTTGGCTGCCGATTCCTCCGCCGACCTATGGCGGCACCGAGTTGATTGTCGACATCCTCAGCCGCGGCTTCAAGGAAGCGGGCCACGAACCGATCCTTTTTGCCTCAGGCGACTCGACCTGCCCCGTCAAGTTGGTAAGCCCCATTGGCCTAGCCGAAATGCCTCCCGACAAGTACAAAGAACACCTTCAGATCGCCGCACTGCTGCGACACGCGGAAAAGCAAAAACTTGACCTTGTTCACTCTCACCTGGAAGGCGTTCAGCCTTATGCGGAGGTATTGGGAATACCCGTCTTTTGTACTCTGCACGTCGACGTGACGGAACAGCGGCGCATCTTCCTGCAGACAAACGAGAGCGTCGAGTATATCGCCGTCAGCGAGAAACAGGGGCGGTCGTTTCCGTTCGGCGTGCACGTCATCCGCAACGGCATAGAACTGTACCGCTATCCTCTCGTTGACCGGGAAGAGAAAGAAGGCTATTTGCTGTTCCTCGGCAAGATCTGCCGTCGTAAAGGAGCCGACTTGGCGGTGAAGGCCTGGATGACGCTCGCCCGGCCTGTCAAGATAGCCGGTTACGTGCCCGCGTCTGAGGAGGAATGGTTCAAGGAAACTGTGATGAGCCGAGTGAAGCTGGGATCGCTGGAATTCATCGGGCCCGTCGGCTTTGAGGAGAAGGTGCGCCTGTTGAGCGGCGCGGCGGCGCTGCTGTGCCCGGTTCGCTGGGAAGAGCCGTTCGGGCTGGTGGCCGCCGAGGCTATGGCATGCGGCACACCGGTGATCGCCACCCGGCGCGGCGCTTTACCCGAGTTGGTCGAAGACGGCGTGACCGGCTTTCTCTGCGACGACGAAAAAGAGGTGCTGGAAGCGGTGGAGAAGTGCGACGAGATCGACCCGCAGGCATGCCGCGAGCGGGTGGAGCGTCTCTTCGATTCCCGCAGGATGGTGCGGGAGTATCTCGAATTATTCGAGCGTAAATTGGCCGGCCGCGGCCGGCCATGAACCGGGAGGAGATCCATGCCGATCATTACTATTGAAGGCCCCAAGATCGACATCGAGAAAAAGCGGAAGCTCTCAAGCGGATTGGCTGAAGCGGCCTCTGCGGTCTACGGTCTGCCGATCGAGAAAATCATTGTACTGATCAGGGAAAACCCGCCCGAAAACGTGTTCACGGGCGGTGAGCTGCTCCACGACCGTTGGCAAAAGCAGCAGAAAGCCTGACGAAAAGGGGCGGCTTGTCAGCCGCCCTCTATCCATCTCTGCCCGTTGCATCAGACCTTGAAGATTGCGTTCTCGTTCTTGAACATCCTGGCGCAGAGCCATATTGCAATCCCTGCGATTACCAGGGTGCTGACGAAAGTTAGCGCGTAGTAATGCATCACCTCGAAGCCCTGGCCTGCCAGCACCTTCTTCAGCACCAGCGAGACGTTCACGACAGGAATCAGGGAAAGAGTGAAGTTGAGCTCGACTCCGGGCAGGAACGAAGCGAACGCGGGCAGAATGATCAGTATGGTGAGCGGCCCCATATATCCCTGGGCCTCGCGGTAGCTACGGGCGAACACAGAAATGGTCAGCAAGATGCCGGCGAACACGAACGCCAACGGCACGACCAGCAACACTGCCAAGAGGATCGTCTGCGTATCGATGCTGAGTGTCATCACTTCCCTGAGCTGTCGCCCGATCTCTCCCATCGAGAAGCCGTAATAGAGGCCGACAAGGGCCAGCACGGATGAAATGACCCCGGTCATCACGATCACGAGAAACTTGCCGGTCACCAGCTCGATCCGGCTCGCGGGGCTGGCCAGCAGCGTCTCGAGAGTCTTCTGCTCCTTTTCGCCCGCGGCCATGTTTATCGCCGGGAACATCGCGCCGTTGAAGGTCATCAGGATGATCATGTAGGGCAGAATCCTGCCGAATATCTCACCTGCTCTTTCCTGCCCGGTGGCCATGTCCTGGCCGGCGGTCTCGAACGGATCGATGATTGATGCCTGAAGGCTGGCGTTTTCCAGCCGACCGGCCACCACGCGTTGGCGATAAGTCGTCAAGCTCCTGCGCAGCCTCTCGAAGGCTTTCTCCGACCTCTCGCTGGTCGATAGGTAGTCGATGCGCAGGTTCAAGCCCTTGTCGTGATCCTGGAGCTGCCCCTGGAAATCCGGCGGGATCACCAGCACTGCGTCCAGTTGCTTCGAATCAATCAGTTTCCTGATTTGGCCTTCTTCACCCGCCACCGGTGCATCATCGAGAATCTCGATAAATGCATTGACGCCCGACTGTTGTTCGATGGCGAATATGTTGAGATCACTCTCAACGGGCGGATTGAAGCGCTGCCGTTCCTCGTTCCTGAGGTAATCGATCAGGGCCGGCGCGTCTTCGGCGCCGACGACCGCCACCACGCTATTCCTCTCGGCAATCCCCTTGGCGCTGCCGATGGTGAACATGCTCATCAGGTACATCAGAGCGGGGATAAGAAACAGCGGCATAATGACCATAAATATGACCGCGCGGCGGTCGCGGATTATATCCAACACTTCCTTGCGAAATACTACCCAGATTGTGCGCGGATTCATTACTTTTCCCCCACTATCTTGACAAAGGCGTCCTCGAATTCATTCTCACCCGCCACCTGTTTCAGCGAATCGACTGTTCCCTGCGCGAAGAGCCTGCCGTTGTGGATAATAGCCACCTCGTCGCAGAGCCGCTCCGCCTCACGCATTATGTGAGTGGAGAAGATAATGCACTTGCCCTGATTCTTGCAGAAGTTGATGAAATCGACGATCGAGCGCGCGGCTAGTATATCCAGCCCGACTGTCGGCTCGTCGAAGACCATGACGGGCGGATCGTGGACGATAGTGCGGGCGATGTTCACCTTCTGCTGCATTCCCGAGCTGAGCTTTGAGCACTTGGTGCCGAGGAAATCCTCCATGTCGAGCCACTTCGCGATCTCGGCTATTCTGGGGCCGATACTCTTACGATCCATGCCGTTGAGCTGGCCGAAATAAGTAATCACCTCGCGGGCGGTCAGTCGCTGGTAGAGGCCGGTGTTGCCGGTGAGGAATCCGATCTTCGCCCTGACGAGGGAGGGTTTTTTCAGCACATCGAGCCCATCGACCTCGATGCTCCCCGATGTCGGTTTCATCGTAGTCGAGACGATCCTGAGAGTTGTGGTTTTGCCGGCGCCGTTGGGCCCCAGCAGGCCGAAAATCTTGCCGGACTCGCAGGAAAAGCTGACATTGTCGACGGCACGTATTTCTCCCCGCTTCCGGTCTTTGAAGATTTTGATTAGATTTTTTACGGAAATCATCGTTCCAGGCCTACTCCTTTTTTAATGCGGGAGGCATCCATCGTGTGAAGAAATCCGGTATTACCCTCCGCCTTTTCCCCGAGATCGTTTTTACGATTCAACAACAAACAAAAGCCTTCAAAGCAACTCGGTTGAGATCGGGATGATTGGTAATCTTAGATGATTTTTCAGTGTTTGTCGAAACAACTCAGCCCATCCAGAATCCCTTGCGATGCGAGATACCCAGAACCTTCATGCAGTTCGAGCAATAGTAGATATAGCGCCTTCCCAGGACAGATTTGATCTCGTTGAAAAATATCTTCTCGATTTGCACTTCACAGTGAGGGCAGACCGGCCGGGGGCTGGCCTCTCCGCTAAACTGCCCGGGCTCCTCCAATTCGATCATGCCACTCCTCCGCCAAGGATAATTCTTTACCTATTACGTCAGCACCCGCCGCTTGGTTCGTTCGCCAAGTCTAAAAAAAGCCCCCCCACCTGAGTGGGGGGACCCATGCACGCTGCATGCAGCGCATGCAACCCTGTCAAGGTTCGAGATAGTTCTACCGTCGCTTCCAGTAGCCTCAGGCCATGCCGACGGCGTTCTTGATCCACGGAGTCGTCACGCTCTTCGGACGCGTGATCGGGGTTCCCAGCGCGCGGTTGATCACCAGGTTGCTGAGCACGCCCATGGCGCGGCTGACGCCGAACAGCACGGTGTAGTAGCTGAATTCGGTCATGCCGAAGTGGTAGAGCAGCGAGCCGCTGCCCGCGTCGACGTTCGGCCAGGGATTCTTTGCCTTGCCATGCTCCTGGAGGATTCCGGGGACTGTCTCGAACATCAGCGAGACGGTCTTGACGGTCGGATCCTCGGGGCAGACCTTCTTACCGAAGGCGTGGAAGGCGGTGAAGCGCGGGTCGGTGGCGCGCAAGACTGCGTGCCCGTAACCCGGTATCACCCTGCCGCTGTTGAGGATATCCCAAGCGTACTCGGACAGCTGCTCCTTGGTCGGGGAGCCGCCGTACTTCTTGTTGATCTCGAGGACGAACCTGAGGCATTCCTGGTTGGCAAGGCCGTGGAGCGGTCCCGCCAAGCCGTTGAGGCCGGCGCTGAGGGCGTAGTAGCAATCGCTGAGGGCAGAGCCGACGGTGTGGGTGGTGTTGGCGCTGACGTTGCCGCCCTCGTGGTCGCAGTGCAGCGTGAGGTAGAGGCGCATCAGGTTGGCGAAATTGCCGGTCGGGTCGTCGATCCCCAGCATGTGGGCGTAGTTAGCACCCCAGTCGAGGTTATCCTTCGGCGGGATCGGGTCGCCGTGGCCGAAGCGGATGCGGTACATGCCCGCCGCCAGGCCGGTCAGCTTGGAGAGGAGGTTGATCATGTCCTCGAACGAGGGGTCCCAGTACTCCGTCTTGTGGATGCCTTCGTCGTATTTCTTGCGGAAGACGCTCTCGCGCTCCATCACCAGGATTCCGGTGTCGAGCATTGCCATCGGGTGGCTGTCGGAAGGCATTGCGCGCATCACGTCCCAGACGTAGTCGGGCACCTTGGCGCGTCTGTTCATCTCGCCCTGCAGGTCGGCGACCATCTCCTCGGAGGGAAGCTCACCCAGCATCAGCAGGCAGAGGATCTCCTCGGGCAGCCTGTCGGTGAGGTCGCCGATGGGATAGTCGCGGATGATCAATCCCTTCTCAGGATCGACGTAGGACGTGTCGCAGATCATTCCTTTGATGCCGCGCATCCCGCCGTAGGCCTGGGCCACGGTCACTTCGGAGATCACGTCATTCGCATGCTTCGCCGCAATCGCCTTCAGCTCATCGCGCAGCCCGGGAATCTGGGATGCAAACTTTTCTTTAAGTTTCATGCAAACAACTCCTTTCGTTTCCCTTTCGGGGAAGTCCCCCCCGATTTGTTAACGCCGCATCGAAACAAACCGCTCGCGAGGAGTTCCCGTTCGCCCCAAAGACAGTTATCCTCGCCAGGCCTCCCTCGCCTCAGGCGGCTCGAACCGCTCACCCTGATCATCGAGCGCTTAGGTTCCGTTTCGACACTAAAAGAGGCAAAAATCGCTATTCGAAGATCGATTGAGTGCCCGCCCTCGCTTGCATATTCGCGCCGGGACGGATCGCGCCTCGTTCGTTGCGGCTGGTTTCTATGGTGCAATCCTTATTATGATTCCAAATAAACGAGAATGCAAGACATCCGTTTTTAAAAGCAATTGAATTACGCGATTGCCCCGATCCAAGCGATTCTGAGAGACCCAAATAATCGATATATAGTGATATATTGATCAAATTAGCAAACAGCCATTCCCGTAATGTACTTTTGACATTATCCATCGGCTGAAATAAAATCCGCAGCGTGGGTAGCTTTGCACTTATCACCGGGGGTTGATCTGTTCATCCTTTGTTTTCTGGAAATAGTGTATACGTCTCTATTTCGTCCCACTATGCAATGGGCGACCGTATGGCCGCCGCCGAAATCCTATTAATAATTGGAGGAAAGAGATGAAACGAGCCACGGCAATCCTCCTGGCCATGTTCATCCTGGTTCCGCTTTGGGCAGCGGCTCAGGAAGAGGAGCAGGAGAAGGGCAAGTTGAACGCAGGAACGTTCTCCGGGCTTAAGCTGCGCTGTATTGGCCCGGCGTTGATGTCGGGCCGCATCAGCGACCTCGCCGTCGATCCCACCGACGCGGCCACCTGGTATGTGGCAGTCGCCTCGGGCGGCGTCTGGAAAACCACCAATGCCGGCACGACCTGGAATCCTATCTTCGACAACTACGGAACTTACTCGATCGGCTGTGTCACAGTCGATCCCAACAATCCGTGGGTGGTCTGGGTCGGCACGGGCGAGAACAACAGCCAGCGCTCGGTCGGCTGGGGCGACGGCGTCTACAAGTCCCTCGACGGCGGCCGGAGCTTCAAGAACGTTGGGCTGGCGAAATCCGAGCACATCGGCAAAATCCTCGTCGACCCGCGCGATTCCAACGTGGTCTACGTTGCCGCGCAGGGTCCGCTCTGGGCCCCCGGCGGCGACCGAGGCCTTTATAAGACCACCGACGGCGGTGAGACTTGGGAGTTGGTGCTGGAGATCAGCGAGAACACCGGCGTCAGCGACATAGTCTTCGACCTGCGCAATCCCGACGTAATCTACGCCTCCGCCTACCAGCGCCGGCGCCACGTTTGGACGTTGATCAACGGCGGCCCGGAGTCGGGCTTGTATAAAACGGTCGACGGCGGCGCGAACTGGAAGAAGATCAACAAGGGCCTTCCGAGCGGCGACATGGGCCGCATCGGCCTGGCTATATCATTTCAGAGACCCGACGTGGTCTATGCAATAGTCGAAGCCGATCCCGAGGCCGAGGGCTTCTTCCGCTCTGAAGACGACGGCGAGAACTGGGCGAAAATGAGCGACTACGTCGCCGGATCGCCGCAGTATTACAACGAGATCTACGCCGACCCGCACCAGTTTGACCGCATCTACTCGCTTGACACTTACATGATGGCCAGCGACGACGGCGGCACGAACTTCTACCGCCTTGGCGAGGAGTGGAAGCACGTCGACAACCACGCGATCGTTTTCTTCGACGATGACCCCGATCACCTGCTGATCGGCTGCGACGGCGGTCTCTACGAGACCTGGGATCGCGGCAAGAATTACAAATTCTTCGAGAACCTGCCGCTCACCCAGTTCTACCGTGTCGCGGTGGACAACGACCTACCCTTCTACAACGTTCTCGGCGGAACGCAGGACAACAACTCGCAGGCCGGCCCCTCCCGCACCAACAACGTCCACGGCATCCGCAACAGCGATTGGATCATCACCTGCGGCGGCGACGGCTACCAGTCCCGCGTCGATCCCACCGACACAAACATCATCTACGCCGAGTCGCAGTACGGCGGGCTGGTGCGCTACGACAAGCGCAGCGGCCAGAGTGTCGACATCCAGCCGTTGACCGAGCCCGGCGAGGATCCCTCGCGCTGGAACTGGGATTCCCCGTTGATGATCAGCCCCCACTCGCCCACCCGCCTCTACTTCGCCTCGCAGAGGCTCTACCGCAGCGATGACCGTGGGGACACCTGGACGGCAATCAGCCCCGACCTCTCCCGCCAACTGGACCGCAACAAACTGGAGGTCATGGGCACCGTGTGGGGCGTCGATACCGTCGCCAAGAACAACTCGACCTCCCTCTACGGCAATATCATCGCCCTCGACGAGTCGCCGCTGGTGGAAGGGCTGATCTACGTGGGCACCGACGACGGCCTGATCCAGGTCACCGAGGACGGCGGGCAAAACTGGCGCAAGATCGACAAGTTCCCCGGAATAGCTGAGCTGGCCTACGTCACCGACGTCACCGCTTCGTCTCACGAGCCCGATACGGTCTATGCCACGTTCAGCAACTTCAAGAGCGGCGACTTCAAGCCATACGTGCTCAAGAGCACCGACCGCGGAGCCAACTGGACTTCGATCACCTCCAACGTTCCCGGCGATAACGTGACCTGGTGCATCGTCGAGGATAACGTCAAGAAGGAACTGCTCTTCCTCGGCGCCGAGTTCGGCCTCTTCTTCTCGATCGACGGTGGAGGCAACTGGGTACAACTCAAGGGCGGCGTGCCGGTGATCGCCTTCCGCGATCTCGAAATTCAGAAGCGGGAGAACGACCTAGCCTGCGCCACTTTCGGGCGCGGCTTCTACATTCTCGACGACTTCACACCGCTACGTCACGTCACCGAGGAAGCCCTCGAGCAGGAAGCAATGATCCTCCCGATCAAGAAGGCCTTGATGTTCATCGAAGCGCGGCCGCTGGGCGGCGGCGAAAAGGCGTCGCTGGGCGCCGACTTTTTCACCGCGCCCAACCCACCCTACGGCACCGTGATCACTTACTACTTCAAGGATGCGCTCAAGACCCGCAAGCAGAACCGCCAGGAGGCTGAGGCAAAGTTGCGCAAAGAGGGCGAGCCGGTTTACTACCCGGCCTGGGAGGATCTGAAGGCCGAGGATCGTGAAGAAAAGCCATCGCTGATTTTCACGATCACCGACGAGGAAGGCAACGTGGTGCGCCGGATCACCCAGCCCACCATGCCCGGCATGAACCGCTTCACCTGGGACCACCGCTACGCCTCACCCGTCTCCGGCGGCAGGAGATATGGCAGCTTCGGCCCGATGGCCGTGCCCGGCACTTACAAGGTGAGCATGGCCAAGTGCGTCGACAGTGTGATCACGCCGTTAGTCGAGCCGGTGGAATTCGAGATCGAGCCGCTCGGCCTGGCCACGTTGCCCGCCGAGGACAAGGCAGCCCTGCTCGCCTTTCATAAGAAGGTTGGCAGCCTGATGCGCGCAGTGATGGGCGCCTATGCGGTCATCAACGATATAGAAGGCCGTTTCGATGCCATCAAGGGTGCCATCCTCAATACTCCGGCGCTCGATCCGGCTCTGATTAAGACAACGCGTGAGCTCGAGTTGCGCCTAGTGGACATCAAGGAGCAGTTCACCGGCGATCCCACCAAACCGAGGCGCAGCGAGCCGGGTGAGCCGGGCTTCATGCGGCGGCTGCAGGAGGTGGTTTACGGGGCGATTCGTTCAACATCCAACCCGACGACCACGCACCAGCGCAATTACGACATCGCCGCTGACCAGTTCGAGGCGATCCTCGGCGACCTGAAGCAGCTGGTCGAGGTCGATCTCAAGGCCCTTGAGGACGCCCTCGAGGCCGCCGGCGCTCCCTACACACCCGGACGCGCCATACCCGACTGGAGCAAGGAACAATAACGCATCAACAAAGCCCGCGCCCTTGCCTGCCGGCGGGGGCGCGGGCTTTTCCTTTTTAACCGCGGGCAGCATGAGCCACTACGGTTCGGATTCGCCCCTTGAGCAAAACGTGCATTAAAGCAGGAGTATCAAATGGCCACAGGAGGAGCAGCAGCAGCGATCGCCAACGCCATCAAAGCGTCGGGAGTGATCGTTTCGCTGGAACCGGAGGAGTTCCTCAAGCTCCTTTCAAGAGTGGAGAATCCGCTGCTGGTCGTGGCCCGCGGCGCCGTGATGAAGAGCACGTACAAGTACATCTTCGGCTGGCGCGGCCTGGCTTTCTATACGAAGAACAAGGGTCCGTTGCAGTTCGACAGCGCTGTCGAGACGGTTCAGGCAAAGACCATATGGATTCCAGGTTAATCAGTAGTAGGAAGAGCATTTAGTAATTTAATCCCGGGCAGGTTCTCTTCGGTGTAACCTCCGGTCGATTGTTGTGCCCGGGGTGTCCTCTGTGAAGGTCATATTCCCCTCTATGTGACAAAGCCGCCCTCCAAATTCCAGGCAAATCCGCCTATTGTCGCAGGCACGACCCTTGCTTAACAAAGCAATCGATAACTGGAGAGGTTTGTGAGTGCCGCCGCTTACTGAATCGGCGGAACTTCTAGTAAACAATAAACATACCTCGAACAGGAAGCGAACAGTGCTCACAGGATTTGTATGCTCTTTCGCAACCGGTGGGAGGCTAACAGGGAGAGAAATCATGAAGACAACCATTCTCATCACATTATTGGCGTTGACTTTCACACCGCTGGTCACCGCAGCGGACGACGAAACGCTCGACGGAAAACGATGGACTATCAGTCTCAGGTTGGGCAACTTCACTACCAGCGACGACGCAAAGTGGCCCATATCGTCGGCAAGAGCCGCAGGCGGACTCGAGTTTTCGCGGCTCTACACATCCCATACGGCGCTGTCCGTAACTCTCGACGGGCTGGCCTTTTCAAGCAGAAACATGTCTCTGGCTCCGATCACGGTGAATTACAAGATGTTCCCGGCAGGCAACAGCCTTCGGCTGAACGGTGGGAGCAAAGCGCCGGTGGTCCAGCCCTGGATCGGCGCAGGAGCGGGCCTCTATTTGCACGAATCCAACTTCTGGACCGGCGATACGATTGATGCGGGAGCGCACCTGTCCGCCGGGGCCGTCGTGCCGCTGGGCAGTATCTTCGAGATCAACGGAGAACTGCGCTGGGCCTTCACTTCGCAACAGAGGCTTTTTTCCTACTTCATGGGCTTCGGTGTCAGGTTCTAGAACTTCTGTATGAGGCAAAGAAAACGGCCGCCGGGTGGCGGCTGTTTTACTATCAGAATCTCAGCGAAATCCGTGATCAATACTCTCTGATGCTGAACACGAGTCCACTGCGGAAGAGGACCATCAGTGTGGTGAAGTCCTCGCGGTGGTAGAACCAGGCTTCGTCGAGGATGCCGTTGTGCAGGTCCCTGACTATGTCGTTTGGATCCCCCAGCGCGAGATAGACTGCGCGCATGTTCATCCCCGCCATGACAATGCCGTTGCGGATCGCTTCCTTGATCTCGGCGGGCAAGCCATCGTCGGAGACGAGAGAGCGCGTAGAAACCACCGTGGCAAGCCCCATGTTTACCCTTGGGATTAACCCTTCGCCGGGAATCAAAGGCTCTTTGAAAACAAGCCGGATCTTGGCGGTGCCTGCTTCCCATATTTCTTCTTTCAACAAATCGGGCCCAAGTGTTATCCCGGGTGGTTCCTGCCCCACTCCGACCAGGTCAAAGGTCACCTCGTCGCGCTTGACATCGACGCTTCTGATCACTGCAATCAGGCCAAAATCGATCCCGATCTCGCCGCGTTCCATCTTCAGCGCATATAGAGCGATGTCGATTTTCTTGTCCTGATCCGGATAGACCAGCATCGGGCTGTGAGCCGGTATCGGCAATTTCACCTCAACCGCCTTGCCGATATAGTGGTTTCGAAGCACATCCTGGAGGTTTTGAGCACTCGCAATGGAAGCCGCAGACAGGATGATAAACAGGCCGGTGAGTATCCCTTTTCTCATCTCCTTGTCACCCCTGATGATATCGTAAAAAAACTATCCGCCTCAGTATCCCAGCCAAAGGCCAAAGAGCCAGAGAGCCAGGAGGGCTGTCGCCACATGGAACAGCATCGCTCCCCAGAAGCTGAGGTTGACCGGGAACCGAATTTTCCCGGTGGCCACCTCGAAAGCCGTCGTAAGCGAGCAGCCGAGGGAGAACAGTGCGACGACAATAGCACCAGCTAGCAAGAAGTGTTCCATTTATTCATCCTCCCCTTTGTGGGAGGCCGCCAACCTGAAGAAGAACACTGACAGCATAGCGGCGGCCGCGTGGGCTACCACCCACAACCACAAGAATGGAGCGAGAACCGAGCGGATGCCGCCGAATACGAACTGCCCGATCCCCAGCAATATGAACACGGCTCCGGCGGCAGCAGAAAGCAAGCCGAGTGCAAACCAGATTTTTCTCACCATGAACCTCCGCTGACTTGATCAAGGATAGCACGCGAGGATCGCGCGGTCAGGCGGATAGTGATTACTCTGCGAGACCTCTCGCTCGGTGAATTGCAGTGAGCGCGATCCAGGAAATCAGGCAGGCTGTTGCTGCTCCCGCCATGTCCGCCGCAAGGTCAAGCAGATCCGGCACCCTGCCGGGTACAAACAACTGATGAAACTCATCCAGAACGCCGTAGCCGAAGCAAAGAAGGAAGGCGATAAACAGCGCCGCCAGTGTGACAGGATTCCTCAATCCCCCGTTCATAGCCCGAAAGAGAAGGATTCCGAGGATGAAGAATTCGAGAAAGTGCGCCAGAAACATTACATACTCGGGAGGCGACGGGAGAGCCGTAGCGGGCACGGATGAAGCTGCGAAAATGACACCCATCCAGAGAAACGGAGGCAACCAGAGTAAGAGCAGTCTCCAAAGGGGGCGGCCGTTGTTTGGAATGGCTGGATTAGGATTTGATTTCCGGGACATCGGATATCACGGGATGAAGACCGCAATCCAGCCTGCAATCAACGTGAAGGCAACGAATCCGAGAAACATCTTGATCCCGAAGATCAGGCGTTCCTTGGGTGTCTCGCGCATCAGAAATGAGAACGCCAAGCTGATTAGCGCAGCCAGCAGGGTCAAAATGCCCCAATGAGACATCACTTCACTCCGCGGGCGTGGTCGAACGCATCAAAAATGACAAGCAGATTTATCAGCGCAGCCACGATAATAAAGGTCGTGCCGTATTCGTAGTTTCTGACCACCACGTCGCCCATGGCCATCCCGAGAGCCTGCATCAGGAGATGAAAACCGCCGAGCGCCAGGTTTCCCAGCGCTGCGAGCCACTGCAGGAAACCCTCCCCGGAGTTGGCGCGCAGCAGCGAGTGCATCTCTCCCTGCAACAGGATTCCCACGACTAGGAGAGCCGTGACGCTGAAGAAATAAACGGCGGCATGCCAGTATTTACGCAGGTACAGATGACCCGCACCCGGCACCAGCCAGGCGAGGAAACATGCGATGCCGATACGCGAGAACTGGTCGCGGCCGGCTTCTGTGGCTGGTTTGGAGGCCATCTTTCAGGAACCCCTTCCTAATTCCCGGCCGCAATCCTACACACGGCCGGCCAATGCGTCAATCGATGAGCGCTCTTAATCGGTCGAAAGCAGCATCGCGTACGCCTTGCTTTTTCCCCGCTATACCGATAACCTCCCTCAAACGACAAGCAATATGAACCCTAAAGGGTAGGAGGTATTTCGATGGGAGGAGGCGGCTTTCCGAACTTCCCTGAGATCCGCATGCCGAAGCTCAACCCGCAGATCATTATATTGGCGATCGTCGGCATCGTCATCCTCTTGGGGCTGCTCACTTCGTTCTACACTGTGGCCCCGGACGAAGTCGGCGTTATTCAGCGCTTCGGCAAGTTTATCGGCACAGCGGATCAGGGACTTCACTTTAAACTTCCCTTCTTTATTGACAACGTGACCAACGTCAAGACGACGTTTGTCTACAAGAATGAATTCGGTTTCCGCACGGCCCGTGCCGGGGTGCAGAGCGAATTCGTCACCACCGGTGAAGGGCTCGATTCCGAGCGTCTGAGCCTGACCGGCGACCTCAACGTGGTGGTTGTGGAATGGGTGATGCAGTACACGATCATCGATGCCTACAAGTATCTCTTCAAAGTGCGCGATCCCGAGGCAACCATTCGTGCGGCTTCGGAAACAGCGATCAAGGAGGTGATCGGCGATTACACGGTGGACGAGGTGATCACCACTGAGCGTGAGGCTGTCGCCGCCAAGGCGAGAATCTCAACCCAGGAGCTTCTTGACAACTATGAGATCGGCATCAACATCGTCGACGTCAAGCTGCGCAACGTCAACCCGCCCACTCGCGAGGTCCAGGACGCATTTGAGGAAGTCAACCGCGCCGAGCAACGCCGCGACGAGCTGATCAACAACGCCGAGGCGGAATACAACGCCACCATTCCCCGTGCCCGCGGGCAGGCGCAGCAGCGCATCGAGCAGGCGATCGGCACCAAGCAGGCGCGCATCAACGTCGCTCAAGGTGAGGCCGATCAATTCAACCAGGTCAGAGCGGAGTACAACAAGGCGCGCGACGTCACCCGCCAGCGCCTCTACCTCGAGACCTGGGGCGTGATCCTGCCTAAACTCGGGCGCAAGATCATCGTCGACGGCGATCTCCGGGGGCTGGTGCAGCTTCTCAATCTTCAGGCTGCCGCCAACCAGGGAGGTGAGCGATGAACACCAGATTGATAATCCTCATCGGGGTGTTGGTTGTTGCTCTCCTCGTCATCATCGTCCTCTCCGGCTCGGTTTACATCGTCGACGAAAGCCAGCAGGCGGTGATCACCCAGTTCGGCAAGATCATCGGCGAGCCGATAACCGAGCCGGGCCTGCACTTCAAGGCACCCTTCGTCCAGGAAGCCAGGATGTTCGAGAAGCGTGTGCTTGACTGGGAAGGCGAGAAAACCGTTATTAAGACGGTCGAACAGAAATTTATCTACGTCGAGGTCTATGCGCGCTGGCGTATCACCGATCCCAAGCTCTTCCTGCAGACTGTCGCGGGCAGCTTCGAAGTGGCATCCAGCCGCCTCGACGCGATCATCGACCCGATCGTACGCGACTTCATCGCCAAGTACGAGCTAAGCGAGCTGGTGCGCTCCGACACCGAACGCATCATCTATGAGCGCGTCATCCGCGGCACCTCGGAAGCCGGCGAAGCCGTAGACGTTGAAGTCATCCCGATCACGGCCACGACCCTGACCGCGTCGGAACTCGAGGCTCAGCAGAAACAGGCCGCGGGTGAGGAAGGGCAAGCCGAGGACGAAACCGGCGACATCTTCAGCGATATCGATCAGCAGGAGAGCCAGCTCTTCGAGCTCCGCGCCCGCCGCATTGAACGGGGCCGCTTCCACATTACCCAGGAAATCTTCCGCAAGGCAAAAGAGCAGGTAACGCGATTTGGGATCGACCTGGTTGACGTGCGCATCCTCCGGATCAACTACCAGCCGGAAACACGCAATCAGGTCTACAACCGCATGATCTCCGAGCGCAAGCGCGTGACCGCCCGCTACATCTCCCAGGGGCAGCAAAAAGCGGCCGAGTTGCTCGGGACCAAGGATCGGATGCTGAGGGAGATCGAATCGAAGGCCGAGGAACAGGAACTTCGCATACTGGGCGAGGGCGAGGCCACGGCGATCGCCACATACGCTGCCGCCTACAACAGGGATCCCGATTTCTACAAGTTCTGGAAGAGCCTCGAGACGCTCAAGGCCACGGTAGACAAGGACACCTGGATTATCCTCTCCACCGATTCGGAGTTCTACCAGATCCTCAAGAGCCTCGGAGCAATGCGATAAATCAATTCCTGATCGATTCTAAGAGGGCGGCTGCAGGCCGCCCTTTTTCGTGCGTGGGGCCTCTGCAAAAACAGCTGTGATTGAGTGCCGTTATATTGACTTTCGTGAGAAAAACTTGAATCTTATTACCTGAAAAACAACAAAGGTAGAAACGATGGGCTCTGAACTGGATAAGCTCACGGACTTCGAATACCTGCTGGACAACCTCTACGACGGTGTCTATATCGTCGACACAAAGCGAAGAATAACCTACTGGAACAAATCCGCCGAGAGGCTGACCGGATTCTCGCGCGAAGAGGTCGAGGGATCATTCTGTTTCGATAACAAACTCGATCACGTGGATGGCCAGGGCAACCAGCTTTGCCGTGGCAACTGTCCACTGAAGAGAGCGATGCAAGACGGCAGGTTTCACGAAGACGATATTTACCTAAGACAGAAAAATGGCATCAGGCGCCCTGTCAGCGTCAGGGTGGCGCCTATCAAAGACGAAAACGGTGAGGTTGTCGGCGCGATCGAAGTTTTCAGCGACAACTCGGTCAAGATGTCGGCCATCGAACAGCTGCATAATGCGCGGGAAGAAGCCCTGCTGGACCCCCTGACCCGGGTTTACAATCGCCGCGGCCTTGAGGCGGCTTTCGAGGATCGATTCAGGGAGCTCAGAAGCAGAGATTGGGCATTTGGAATCAGCATGACCGATATCGACGATTTCAAGAAAGTCAACGATACCTACGGCCACCAAGCGGGCGACGAAGTCCTGAAAATGATAAGCACTCTATTGATAACCGCCTCCCGCGCCTATGATGTGGTAGGCAGATGGGGCGGCGAGGAATTTGTGACGATCTTCGGTAACATGACACAGGATCTCCTGGAGCAGATCGTCGAGCGGCACCGCATGCTGGTGGAAAAGTCGTTCGTAAAGGTTGACGACCAGGTCATCAGGGTGACCATGTCCGTCGGCGCAACAATGGTTACCGAGGAGGACGACATCGACTCGATTATCACCAGGGCGGATCGCCTGCTATACGAGAGTAAAGAAACGGGTAAAAACAAAGTAACGTTTGGATAATCGTTACGGAAAAAATGTATAGAAAAAATGATCCCGTCGCTCTCGAACACTGCCCAGGCTACTCGGTCGAGTCGGTTATCGAGTCTCTGCGAACAGGCCTGGAGCACCTTGGCGGTCTCGAACGTTTCATCAAGCCCGGCGAGAGGGTCCTCCTCAAGCCCAATCTGCTTCGCGCAGCCCCTCCCGAGGCCGCGGTGACAACACACCCGGTGGTAGTGGAGGCGGCTATCCAGCTCGTGCGCGAGATCGGCGCCGAGCCGTTCGTCGGCGACAGCCCGGGATTCGGCAGCGCAGGCAAAGTGGCCAGGGCCTCGGGTATCGAAGAGGTATGCCTCAGGCTGGATGTTCCCCTGATCAATTTCGAACAGAAGGTAACAAGGGACGGTATAGAGGGCGGAATGTTTCGCCGCTTCGAGGTGGCTAAGGAAGCGATCGAGGCCGACAAGATTATCAACCTCGCAAAGGCCAAAACGCACCAACAGATGACGCTCACACTCGGTGTCAAGAATCTCTTCGGCTGCCTTCCCGGCCTCGACAAGGCACGCTGGCACCTGCAGGCCGGCACCGATGGATTCTATTTCGGCCGTATGATCGCCGAGCTGGCGATTTTAATCGAAGCAGACCTGACCATCCTCGATGCGGTTGTCGGGATGGACGGCAACGGCCCCGGTGGGGGCAGGGTGCGCGAATTCGGTTTTTTCGCTTTGAGCGAGAATCCCTTCGTGCTGGACGTTGTCGTTTCGGGACTCTTCGGTATTGATCCGCGCAAAGTGCCCGTGCTGGCGGCGGGGATCGAGCTCGGCGCGGCCCCCTCGTCCCCGAAGGAGATTGAGATCTTAGGCGCCGATCCGTATAGCCTCAAAGTCAGCGACTTCCTGATACCGAGCGCTCAACGCGTCGGTTTCGGCCTGCGGGGATTGCTCTTCCGGGCGCTCAAGCGAACCTTCACACCCAAGGTGCGTATCAGGCACCGCCGGTGCGTCCTCTGCAACGCTTGCGTGGAGATCTGCCCCGCGGACGCCCTGAGCAACGACGGCAAGAGAATTAGGGTATCCCGCAAGGATTGCATCAACTGCTACTGTTGCGCCGAGGTCTGCCCGCACAATGCCGTGCGAATCCGCTAAATTACGGTTGAATTAGTCTACCGCAGTACCGAAGGGTTATACTCGCGAACAAGGGGAACCGAGGGTATCTCTCGAATGTTTGACCGCCGCGATCTGCTCAGGGGCGTGCTGGGAGTGCCGTTATTGGGTTTGGCTGGCGACTTGATGTATGAGGCGAAGGACATGAGTAACTATAAGAAACTCGTCAAGCAGCGGGACTTCGTTATTTACAGCGACGAGAGATACTACTGCGCCTTCCCCTCGGTGGTCTGTCGGCCCGACGGCGAGCTGCTGGTTGCCTTCCGCCGCGCGCCCGAGCGCCGGCTGCTCGGCGCGGATGACGTGACGCACGCTGATCCCAACAGTTACCTCTTGCTGGTGCGCTCCAATGACTGCGGGGAGACCTGGTCGGCAGAGCCGGAGCTGATTTTCGCCCACCCGCTCGGGGGCTCGCAGGATCCCTGCATGATTCAGCTCGGCGACGGCACGATTCTCTGCACCAGCTACGGCTGGTGCCAGGTGCCATCAGACTATGCGGCGGACGATCCCTACCGGGCGCGCTACCGCGACTTCATGTTCATGGGCGGCTACATACTTCGCTCATTTGACGGCGGCAAGAGCTGGGAAGAGCCGATAATCCCTCCTCCTGTGCCTAGCAGCGTTACGCGGGATCATTTCGGCGCCCCCTGCCCCGCCTTCAACCGCGGAGCCTTGTGCGAAGGAAGAGACGGCAGGCTCTTCTGGGGCGTGACCAGCCGCGAGAGCGTCGAGCCGCAGGTGACATCGATACAGTTGCTGATTTCGGAAGATCAAGGCGCGACATGGAGCCACGCCTGCCGCATCGCGAGCGATCCCTCCGGCGCGATCCAGATGAATGAGACATCGCTCTATGAGACTCCCGGCGGCAACCTGGTGGCCTTCATCCGCACCTTCGGCAACGACGACCGGGGAGCCGTCGCTCGCTC
>Ga0114922_10001501_pt1 | contig 22312 bp, 20 predicted proteins | sample AartaG_FD_100975 | JGI IMG/M metagenome (GOLD analysis project Ga0114922, IMG submission 100975) | Deep subsurface microbial communities from Aarhus Bay to uncover new lineages of life (NeLLi) - Aarhus_00045 metaG | ecosystem: Environmental > Aquatic > Marine > Oceanic > Sediment | place... | reverse complement strand
TTGCCGCAACGGCTGCGCCGAATAGACGAAATAGCGCAAATGTAGTGAAGACTTTTGGCATAAATTGCCCCTGGCGCTATCAAAAACCCCTATCCAACCTCATAACTGCGTAACTTGGGTTAACACTCCTTACAACAGAGGCAAAGGCGTCTTCTGGTGGGAGCCCGCGGTCATGGGAGGTCTTCGAAGAAGAGGCATGTTCGATGATGACGGCAACGCCCTGCCCGTCATCACGGTATTTGATAAGTTCACGAGACGCTGATTTTACGAGAACGTTTCCCGCTCGACCTGGCCGAGGTAGAATCGGCCGTCTCTCTGCATAAAATTAATGATAGTATCAAACTGCTGGTCTATGAAACGAGTTTCGTTACAGACCATTGCAACGCCAATGACCGCAAGTATTTTATTGTCCTGATGCTCAACTTCGGCGATGGAAATATTGAACCTGCTCTTGAGTCGGCCGAGCACACTCTTGACGATACTCCTCTTTCCCTTCAGCGAGGTTACGCCTTGCATATGAAGTTGAGCTGTCATCACGCCGACTATCATAGACTTACTTTCCGACTTGCTTTTTTAGTCTCATCTGACGTTGTTATTGTAGCTTTTTCTAATGGGATTTCAACTCTTCTCTCTATGTTTTAATTTGTGCGACGATTTGCCGGGTCTGTGGGGATTGAGCTTTATGGGCTTCTTTGAATTGCAAAGCTGCGGCCTGGTTTTGCTTTTTGAAAAGCTCATTGCCGGCAATAATCTCCTGCAGGGCCTTCGATTTTACCTTAGCCTGTTTCAGGAACCGAACCGCCCTTGTGCCGTACACCCCGCCCAACAGAGCACAGATGCCAATAGCCAGCTCGAGCGCGTTATCCGCCACCTGCCATGCATCGGGCCTGTCAGCCGATTCAGACAAAGCCGTCCTCGCAAGCTGCCAGTTCGATTCGGCCAGAATTTCTTCGGCAGTATCGGCTTGTGGAAATTCTTTCGGCAGGCCGTAATGTGAGGTAACAGCCCTGCTCTGAAGCTGCGACAGCTTAGTCAACGCCTGCAGTTTCTCCGAGCCAGCCTCGTCCCTGGCGGTGTCGGCGGCTATCGTCGCTGTACGGTTGTGCAGCCAGGCGCTTTGCTTTTGGGCCTCGCCTGGTGCAAAACGGAGGCTGTCACAGCCACACACTAAAAAGCACGGTACAATTAGTGTCGCTAAAACCTGTCTCATCATTTCTCTCCTTTTATTCGTGATTCAGAAACACGTTCCTCGAGCGCTCTCAGGCGGTATTCGTATGAGATACTTTTGCTCCAAAGCGATTCCAGTTTCCCCTCAAAAGTCTTTTGGCACTGACACAAATACGTCACATCACGCTGCAGAAGGTCAAGCTGCCTCTGCAAATTCACCCAACTGCCCACAATCAGTGATGCCAGAAGCACCAACTGAACCAGCACAGAGACATTTATCTGCCGATTAAACTCCCAGCTTCGTGGCTTCTCAAATTTGCTATTGGCTTCCATTCGTTTTTCTATATTTCCCATCGCTTCTGGAAGGTCCTGCCCTAATCGCTCCGGTTCAGATGAACGTCCCTCATCTTTTGTCTCTCGTCTGTCATTTCCCATTTCACAGCTCCGCATAGAAAACGTTCTTGTTACCTGCCCTAATCATTACCGCGTATGTCCCCGCAGCAAGCGTACCCTCTTGAAGAAACGATTCAGCCAGATTGACCGCCTGCATTTGTTGTCCGATTTCCACCGGCAGCGACCCGGCAGCGCCTATCTCCACAACGACGACGTTATAGACATTGTAGGAGCTATGGCTCTTTACCTTAATCACCCAGCCGGACTCTCTGGCACCGGGTGAAGTAACAATCGATACCTCCCGCACCCTCTGTGAACCTTCCCTTCCAAGCCGTTCCAGAAGCTGCCGGCTGTTTACGTTGTCCATCTCGTTACTCATAGCTGCGGTATCCTCTTACGAACGATTTTCAAATTCGTACACTGCTTTGCAAAATCCATCTGCACACGCTCTATCCAGCTCCTGCTGCGGTTATCACTCCTGCAGCCCAGCAGGTCCCTGCTCTCAGGATTGGTTGTCACCTTGTCGCCGATTCTGTAATCAAAGACCAGATGCGGCGTCTGCACATCGAAACTCTCGATAAGCTCCGCACCGGCCAAGGCTCTTTTACGCACGAATTCATACAACGGGGCAGAATCGTCCACCTCATCAGGGGTGCCCAGCGTGTCGTCTCCGGTATTTGCAAAGATGCTTTGGCCTGATACTTTACGACACTTGAACTGACGAGGCAGTGTAATTATATGTTCAACCACAGGGGCCGTTGAACCGACAGGACCATCTGCTACCACACAATTTAATCTCTCGTCGCTGATTACCGACGCGGTTATCCTGAACTTCAAAACGCCCTTAAGAGCTGCTATCCAGGTGTTAGCGTCAAGACGGTCGCTGCTAAGCCATACTCCGCATTCATTGAGCAGGTTATTAAAAGCGTAAAGGTACTGCCACCAGTGCAAACCGTTATCGAACGATACCTGCAGAAAATAACCTAAAGACTTGCCCTGTTTGTCGGTGGTTAGAGCCGGCCAAAAGCGCCTGCGGCGACATGCAAAATTACAACTGCCGAAAATCTTTGAAAAATCAAACGCAACGCCCTCATTATATGGAGCGCCACTGTAGTCACCCGCCTCATTCAAACACCACTTACGATACACATCCTTCACTTGATGAAAATCAGGATTGGTCGAAGGCGAGAACTTATCATAATCAGTATCCTCATCGGCAGGGTCCCAGGCCCTTACCAACTCGAAAGTCGCTTCATAAATTTTGAAATCACCCTGGCCTATATACTTATGTGTAACCGGCCAAAAATTTCTCCTGCTGCTTAGAGCTGCGATATTTGTCTTTGAGATACTAAATTGCTCTCCCGCCCGCTGGCAATTTAACTCAACCGCCCTGCCTGTACCTCTCTTATAGAACACAATCGCCTGACCGGGGCCGGTCGGCACAGCTCGTGGGACGAATTTGAAGCTCAAACCAATCCTCTCGCAGCATCGATGCAGGGCTTCTATCAGATTCAAGCCGGTAACATCAAGGTCACGAACTGTTTGGTTCTCGGTCAACGCCCGCAGTTGTTCAATGCCCGGCGTTTGCAATTGGCCGCCCGGCAAATATTCGCAGAGCAGGTAATCAATCACTTCGGCATAGCTCCAGAGCTTGCCTTGCGACGGCTCAGCACAAAAGGCTCTATAGCTATTGCCATTAACTTCTACAGGCACAGGATTAGCATTTGCCATGCCATCCGGATTGAACGCGGTATCAACGCCGGCTAAAAACAAACTCGAACCGTCTGAATTACCAACCCGCTGACCATAGATGGTGATGCGCTTTAGATTTGCGTTAAAATCCTTAGCTACGATTTCCACCCTTTCTCCGTTGGGCCCTGTCCGTGTCTCGATACCCTCTATTTGACCCTTGAAGAGAGGAAAAACAAAAGCCGCTGCGCCTGGCGGGATGCCGTTATAAATTTGCCGGATGCAAACACTATTCCCCATTGCCAGCTCTGTTTCGATATCCTCACTGGCCAACAGTTCATCGCCTTCGTATGCAGCCTGGTTTACAGCTAATCTGGCCCAGCTAAACTCCGGCCAGCCGCTGCGCACAACCTCTATCAGCTCAAGAAAGGGGCATAACTGGCCGCCGACCAAAATTGAGACAGAAGCGGCGGGAAGTGCCAATCGTGTTCCAGTTGACTGAAAAAAGTCAATCCTGTTAGACATAAGAACCTCTAAACAATCTGTCATTTAATTAACCTGTCATTCTGAACGAAGTGAAGAATCTCGTCGTTCTTGTCTAAGACCAGACCCTTCGTTTGCGCTCAGGGTGACAGCAGCGTTATTCCGTTAGGCAGCTTCAACACTCAAAATCTCAATTGCGTCAGGGCTTGTGGTATCAAGCTGAATTTCTATCCGGGCCGATGAAGCATTCTCCATCCCGCCGGCGTCTTCAGCCCTTATGGCAAACAAATACTTGCCTGCATCGAGTGTGCCACTTTGATAGCTGTAAAACCGCCGACCAGCGTAGCTAATCGTGGCAATTGCGTTTTCATAATCGATTTGTCCTGTACCGGCATCATAATAAAGATTGAAACACACCGGCGATGACTGCTGTTCGATAGGGCAATAATACCAGACAAGCTGTATCTTATTGCCTTCCACCTGCTCGGCCCTTGCCTCAAAAATACTATTGGGCTGCGGCTCCGCCAGTTCACCACCGGCATCTATTGAAATCTTGACCGCAGCAGCTAAGGTCTGTTCCTCACAGCCGCAATTATTGGCCCGACGAATAACGTAAAAATATATCGTGCCGCTATTGTTCGTAACGTAGCCTGGCGGCGAAATTTCAGAAGCCCCGGCCTCAGCCACGGACAGTAGGTTTGCAAAATCTATTTGTTCCATACCGGGTCCGCGATAGAGCACAGAGCAGCCAGCAGCGCGAGGCCAAAAATCCCCACCGGTCAAGCCCATCCCAAGCTTAACACCATTCGGCGAATCACCTTCATACAAGCTGTCAAAGAATTTGGCGTCCATCTATCAAGCAGCTCCAGGCCCTCTCTCCAACTCACTCGCACCATCCGTGATGCTCAACTTCAGAATCGTGTTGCCGGAAGAATCCTTTACCAGCATATCGCCGGTGGTTTTGTTCTGACTCATTTTATTAACCAGCCGCATCAGGGCATAAAAATCCAGCCGAATCTCGACAGGAATATACCGCTCAACATTAGCTAAGTTGTTATTGCCGTTTTTGTCGGCATCTATAACGCCCACGAGATCGCCCGCATCGAACGGCGCTGTTTCGTAAGCAACGCTGAATTTGTACCAGCCGCCGCCGATTTCGCTAATTGTCGGGGCGCTACCGGATTTGTCGGCGCCTGCCAATGTCTTTAAGCTTTCAAAGTCCATTTGTGCCGCCGCGCCGGTCAGCGGCTCTCCATCCTTTGATACATAAAAAGGGATTTCTATCGCCGTATTTGCCATTTCTTAAAGCTCCTATCGAATAATTTGCATCCTGCCAAGATTTGCCGCTTTTGCCCGCCTTGCAAACTCGTATTCTTGTAAAACAGCTCCCATCTCAGTTGTATTACCAGCTATATCAGGCTTGCCCCCTCGCAGCACATTTGGCTTCCGTGGTCTGAAGTTACCATTCGCTGCATCTACAAGGTCTGGATCCTCTTCAATGGTATGTTCAGGCTTGCCGTCCCCGCCCCAGCGGTCCGAATCGTTCGGCGCTCCATCCAGGGCCCAAAGACAACTATAATCACTATAGGCTATGCCGCCCGCCGTTCTGTTAATTGCTTTACCGCTCGTTTTAGCAGCCACTACGAATATATTATTGTACTCAACCAGGGCCATATTGGCGTTACTGACAGAAATACAATCAGTTACATTATAAAAGACGCAATTGGTTATCGTCGGAGAATTAACACTGGATGCATAGATACCAGCACTCGAACCGTTGCTTCTAATAATACAGTCTTTGACGGGCACTCCGTAATAGCCGAGATAAAACACATAACTTCCTGTAGAGTAAGCATTCACCCCTTGTATTGACCCACCAAAGAGGCTCTTCATATAAAGCGATGTCACAGAAGCAGAATATGTGCCGCCAACAACAAAAAAACTTCGTACGGCATTGCTTTGCACCGTAACTGCATAACTGCTGTCAGTAGCTTTACATTCTTTGAGAATGAATCCGTAATGGTTTGCAGTCTTATCAAAATTATAGCCTGAAAAACTGCCACCGGTGTTGTATGCGTAGATATGTCGAAATTCTATGTTATCGACCTGGTCAACATTGATACAATCGCAGGCCTTGTTATTTGCATCAATTGTAACAAACAAACCGTCGGCAAGCTCGACGCCGTCATTGTCAATACCGATTATTCGCTTCCAGGTGTTTGATGCCAGGTCTCCGCCTCCCGTATCTATGTCTATTTTATCTGCAGTCGAAGCAAATGTTTGAGCGTTGTTTGTCAAAATATAAACGTTGTGTGGAGTGGTAGAATTCGCATCGGTATTGTCAGAAGCAATCCGTAAATTAGGTAAAGCCCCACCAACTTCAGCGGAACAAGTAGTATCAGCACTGTAAGTTTCGTCTATATCAATCCAGTCACCACTACCATCCACAGCCGTGACCTCATATCGACCACTTGTATAAGTAGCCGCAAACCCTGCCCTAACAATCAAACCTACACAACAGTCCGTAAACCAACCTTCACCCGATTTAGTGATACGTACCTTGCCTGAACCATTTGTTATTACATCACAAGCCGTATCACCCAAACTTGCATAGACACTGGACAAACAACCACCATTAGCATCCATTACATCTGCCAATGTCTTACTTGGAGAGTTCAAATCCCCCCAGAAGTCCTTCGTACAACCACCACCTGCATACGGGTTGTCAGATTGAGCTCCTCGTCCACCAACGAAGAACACCGCGTCTTTTGAGTCGAAAATTATCGGCATTACGGTCTTCCCTCCAACCAGATGGTTACATAGGGCTTGCCGCCCTCCCTGCCTCGCTCGGCTTCCCAGTCTGGAAAGTTCGCATCGAGCCATGCCTTGGCCGTTTGCTTCAATTGCTCCATATTCGCGTTATCATCACGATTACGAAGGGAAACAATAACTCCGCGTTTCATGTTGTTAAGAAACGTAACGGTAAAATCGCGTGACCCAAGTAAATCTGCTGCTTGATTAAAACGCAGTCGCCGAACCTGTTCGATGCCGTAATTACCACCAAGGGCTATCTGTTTCAACTTTTTGTAGAAAGGATGATTGTTCATTTTTTCCCCTGCCCTTTTATGCTTCCTCTGTCCACATCCCATGCTTGGCAATGGTTGCCCAGTCACCGTTCGAATCGGCAACAAGCGTCAGGCATTCACCTATCGCATCTGCTGTCTTGTATTTATCGGCTGTTAGGCCGCTGTCGTCCCGAATGGCTGCGGTCCCGGGATCGACCCGCAGCTCCTGGGCGGCCTGGACCGCAAAGGTAAATTCCGTACCTTCCGGCGCCGATGCCGGCAGCGTTAGCGTGATCGTGCCCGTGGCGCCTAAGTTCGTATGAACACTGCCGGATTCCTCCACTGTCAGTGTATCATCTGCAATATGCACCTCGTTCGTCTTCTTCACCCCCCCTGCCTCATACGGCATCACAAAATTATGACCCACGCGGCAATCGGTTATCGACTCGATGTCCCCATCTGATGTGCTTACTATCGCCAGGCGGATATGAGGTGTGGTTGCCATATTAGGGAAGCTGCTGTATTCGTCGGTAACAAGATTGCCGGCCGAATCAAGATACACGTAGATATCCGCCTTATCATCGCCTAAAGTATTACCCGACGAGCCGTCATAGCTGACCATCTCCGTACCCAACCAGAACTTGCCGTCTTTGACGCCAATATCCAGTCCGCCCTCGTCATAGACTCGCAAATCGTTCGCCCGCCGTGCTGCAAGCAATAAACGATAAAGCAATTTTCTAAACTGCAGATAATACGGCGATGTGCCGGTGGGGATATACTCAACACCAGTCTCAACGTCAGATTGTATGTTTAATAATTCATTATCAGATGGATATACTTCAGCCATAATACTCTCCTTGCTACTCACACGCGCATATACTTAACACTAATTGATTCGTCTGCTTATCGAATGAAGAAATGCTTACCTGCTCGGCAGGGCTTGCTGCTGGTATCACCGTGACTTGGCCGGTCTCGCTTCCGACGCTTTCATTACCCGCCGCGTCAAAAACTTTGACTGCAAACTGGTAAATTCCAACGCCCAGCGCCGGGCTTGTCCACTCTAATAAATCCGCATCAAGGCCAAACTGACCATTACCAAAATTACCCTTTCCAAACCCTACCGCAGCAGCCGAGTCATAACCAAAATCACCTGCGCCGAACCTGCTCATACCAAATCCTGCTTTATCCCGGAGGGACGGCCAGATTCTCACCGGCGAATCATTAAGAGCCTCGTCATAGTCGATTTCACCCGTACCGTTGTCAAAGTAGATTTGAGCGGTTGCGCCGATAGGCAAACTCTGACCACGCAGCATACTGACCCTCACCCGGCCACTCTGGACAATTGACGAATCAATCTCACTGCTAAAATCAGTAGCCGCTTGCTCAGCCTCGATGGCAAAGACTTCAATCCGAACCGGTGACTCTAAAGAGGTAGGTATCTGAACAATCATTTGTCTTTGCTGACCGTCAATCGTCGCCCCCGCATACTGGCCGTTGACATAAATCTGATAAAACTTACCAACCCAAACAGACCGCCACTTTACCAAAACTGTCCGTGGGTTTCCCACATACCCGCCGTCCGACCAAACGCCGCAAGGCAGCTCATACGCCCTCACTTTTTCTATCCCACTGCTGATAAGTGCCATTATTACTGAACCTTTAACTGCGTATAAACGATTTCATAATCAACTGCCATACCACTGCCGCCTGCTCGCTCGCCGCGCACCTTGAAAACATCCATCCGAAGATTATCAAACCCTTCGCCACTGTCGGTTACCAGTATGTGCGTATCACCATCCATATAGGCCGATATTGCGCTGATTATCTCATCCAATTGCGCCCGGCTTTTTGCCCGCAGCACGCCCTTCTGTTTTATCTTCCTGCTGCGCCCGCCCATATCAACACTAAGCACGCCGTCCAGTCCCGGCAACGTTCTCTCTATCGAAGCGCGGCTGACACTGCCCAGTTCAATCTCTAACTGCTGCTCGCCAAACAAACTTTGCCCATCCAAAGAGGTGCTCATTTTTTTCCTTTCGCTTTTCTAATCCCGGACCAACCTTATAGACGCTCCAACCCTGGTGACATCAGCTACTCCGTCGGAGCCAATGTCAATACTAAGCCGACACCGTTCCCTTGCCCTCTCAAAAAGCCTCTGATAGTGCAGGCTTTTCTTCCAGAAATTCTCATCTTTTGCCTTACTGGCCAACATTGCATAGACACTTGAGATGACTCCAAAAGCCGACGCCCTCTTCAAAACCTCCGTATCAAGAACATCCTCGGCATCATAGATACTTGCAGGATTACCCGGCCTAATACCGAAATTTTCTGTCAACCGAAAACCAACTTCACCGGCCTGCGGCCCGAACGTGCTGACGCGGTAGGATATACCAGTAGCTGCTGGCGGCGCTACGGCAGCATCATCTGAATCCGACCTGATTACTGAAACGCTAAGCTGCGTTGCCGAATCCACAGAAACTATCTCGTACGCACCGTCAAGCGAACCATCTCCGGTTTGCAGATATACAACCCCCCCTGCTGAGACCTGCGCACTTATAAAATCTGCTCCACTTGCGGTAAATGTCGTCCCGCTGAGCGTCCCGCCTGTTCCTGCTGCCAATACCTGCCCCGACGGGTGTAATTCTCCGAACAGTACGGGCTCGTATTTCAAAATGTCCACATCCTTTGAAAAACTAACCATTTTCTTTGCTCCCTTTCTTGCGTGAGCGGGCCGGCCAGGTGCCCAAAGGACTGTTTCCCCTTTGGGCACCCACACCAGGACGCCCCCACCTATTAGGATTGCGTCCGATATCGAAGCCCGCTGTTTAGCTTGTGCTTAGGTCGCGAATAAGCCCGTGTGCCCCTTCGTTCTTGAGCTCCATGGCATATTCGCCAATCAGCTCGCCGCACTCGTAGTCCCCGCTGCTTGCTAATGGCTTGAAATGGAAGCTCCGTCCTGCCAAAGGCAATACGCTAATGCGAGAAGAATCCAAAAACAGTGCAGCATCCTGCGGTATCCATCGCGACGTAACAATTCTGCAGATACCGAAATCACTTTCGTAAACACTAACCATATTAGTAAAAGTGGTATCGTTAGCTGCGTAGGTTCGGCTATCGGCACAGAACGCGTTTATCTGTCGCTTCTGAAAACCGCCGACGACAATCAAATCCACATTGCCGTTACTATTGTCCCATATCTTCCTGAGCACGTAATTGACCTTGGTCTCATCAAGGCCGGTACCACTCGGAAAGCCAGTATCGCCGGTATTGAAAACATTCGTTGAAAGGTGTTGAATAATTCCCTTCATCGACCTTCTCACCGAGCTGCCTCCTTCCGGATTGCTTGTCGGCTGTCCACCGTTTATAGCCGTATTTTCCAGGTCACGAATCAGCTCCCGCAGCCGTTCCTGCTTTTGATAATCCAGCTCGTCAGCCAGGCCAAGTTGGCTGGCAGCGATATCGGAACCGCTCACTTCCACCGCAGCGGTAAATATCTGGGTATGGTTTCCGCACCTGTTCCGGTTGGTAAATCTCGCATCAGGTTTGTCGTCACCTTCAAGAGCTGCATTTCCGAGAATGTTAATCACCTGGTTATCGGCAAGGTCCTCCGGTGTAGTGCCCGCATAGCCGCGAACCACCGTTAGCGTATCACCGTTGATACCGGTAACAAGCATCAGTTCCTCCGACCCTTCGACCTGAATCTGGTCACCTATTCTGAACCTGCTGCCGTTATCGACTACAAAGTCAGTGTCGGTTGCCGGATCGGTAAAGGTGTTGTCGTCGACGGCGTCCTTATTAGGTAAAAGTTCATCTTCGAGCCATTCGTGATGCGTGCTCATCGCCTCCCGCATTGGGTCCCCCAGAGCATCCAGTAAAGGAGTCTCATAAGGTGAAATTATCCCTATCAAATCCGAGACGTCTTCAGCCAATTCCGGCAGTGTCGTTCCCGCTGAATAAGTTGCTTTTCCTGTAAAAGCCATCTGCTTTTCTCCTTTCGTTCAGGACCAGTTATGACGCTGGTCGTTGTATTCAATCAAACAAAATTTCTTCGCAGTTTCAAATACTCCTGCAAATCTGTACGATTCCCGGTCGTTGCTGCTTTCTTGGCCGCTCTTTCAAGGACTGTCTGGCTGCCCTCTACTCGCTCTTTAGCCCCGGCAGTCTTTCGTGCCGTCACAGCTCCGCCGGTACCTGCGAACAGATATTGCTTTTCATTTTTCAACTGCCTTATAACGCTGTCCATATCCGCTTCGGCGTCACTTTCTATTCTGGCCTTGGCAATCAACACAGCCGTCTCCAGGTCCACAGTCCCGGCAGCAGCTAATTTACGTATCAGCTCCTGCTCGGCCTGAATGCTACTCAACTGTTCAGCCGCCTCTTTTGCCTCAGCTTGTGCCTTAGCTAACTGCTCGGCCAAAGCTTCTATTTTTTGCTCGGCACTCTGTGCCCTTCTTCGATAACGGATGGATTCGGAAACCGGCACAAGTTTCGAGTTGTCATTCTCGCCGGGGCCCACTGCGTCTGCTGACAAAATCTCCTGCGTCTCACTCGGGTTCATAAAACCTCCTGATTAGAATTTTCTCCGTTGTTCGCGGTATCATAACCTAACTCTCTGAGCACCTGCTCAGCCGGCACGCCTAATTCTTTTTTGATTTGGGCCTCCTTCAGCTTCTCCATCATATTCTCAGGCAGCGGACTGGGGAAAATAATATCAACCTCGCGGTCCCGCTCACTGGTCTTGTAGATGTTGGCCTTATCGAGAATAACCAGAACCATGTGTGCGATTTTTGTCAGTCCTTCGGTGTAAGTAAATCGCCTTCGTTCATTCTTCGAGAGCATCCCCATAAACGTCAGCCTAAGCGCCACGGCACTGGTAAGGTTGCCGAGCTTGTTCTTGAGGACCCCCGCCACCACGGGCGTGACCCCGCTCGCCTTGTCCATCGCCTCCCTAATCTCGGCAATGTGCATATTCTCGCTTGGCGTCGCCGCATCCCCCCCAAATTCTTCGATAGCCGCCTCCGGATTGTTGGTGCACCACATCCTGCCGGGCGATATCGGCCTGTCCTCAAAACCCTCTATCCCTTTGCCCAGATACATCTTAAACGATTGGAATGTTATCCTGCTCGCCCTGTCGCTCAATCTGGTATTAAGCTCGTCCTGCAGCGGTACCAGCGACTCGACATCGCTCATACCCTCGTAGTAGTATGGCTGAGCTATGTTTTGTATATGGACCACGGGCAGAAATCCCCACGGCAATTCGCCCTCTGCAACGAGCTCTTTGTCCTCATACCTCTGCCAGGCCGTCGATGAAGTAATCTCCGTCACCGCAACCACCTGCCGACTATCGCTGCTCCTACTTCCCTGCGACAATAGTTTTGCAAGAAACGAGCGACTCCTCGCCAGGGCGTTTCTCTTCTGGTAAAAGTGCTACACGTAATATCTGATTTTTTTGTAGTCGTTTTCTTCCAGGACAGGCAGTGCCCTCGGTGCTTCAACCAGCTCCAGTCCGATTGTTCGTGCCAATTGCAGTACATCTTCGAATGAAAGAGTTTTGTATGTGCCTGAAATGTCTTCTAAGATGTCATCACCCGGCCTGACGAGACAATCGACAAAACCGTAAACACTTCCGAGCACTGCCATGTTCTGAAAGAATTCTATGCCGCCGTTAGCCGCAAACACTGTCTTTAATACAGATTCGATTTTTGCTCGTTTTTGGCTGTCCGGCGACCTGGAAACAAAAGTGATGGGCCTTCCGAACAAAAATTCCACCCCTGCGTTTACCCGCCAGGCGATATCGTTCTCGATTACGACCTCTTTTCTCTGCACATCCCGTACCCGCTGGCCGCCGAAGGTGCCAACATTCCCCGAATGTACGAGCCCCGTTATTCTTGGAGGCAGACCGTATTCCTGTGCCTGCACATAGCATCGCCCCGATGTGTTCGTGCCCCTTTCGCTGCCGGCGACACTGCGGGCCTCCTGCATAGGATTAGCGTAATATTCCCACAGCTTCATAAGGCGGCTCTGTATATCCACCGAGCGTTCATCAACAAGCCACTCGATGTAATCGGCCTCGAGCTGCTCGTCGCCGAAGATACGAAGGTCAAATCCCATAATCAGTACCTTTCAAAAAACGACTCAAAAAAACAACGTCCCTCTATAAATGCACGAATGTGCGCGTTTGATGCGAAAAAAAGCGTGTTTTTCGCGGGTGTGTTTTGCCTAAACCCTTACGAGCAAAGCAGTAAAAATTTTTTCAGAATTTTCATTTTTACCCCTCAGCTATGTGCGCTTTTGGTCGAAATTGTGCGATTATGAATGCGTCGAACTAACACGCCGGGCGCTCTGTGTCATTGCGAGCGAAGCGAAGCAATCTCGGTCATTTGTAAGCCGGAGATTGCCCGATGGTTTTGATACCGCAAAAAAACTATGGACAGGAGCGGCATTTACATTTATACTCGCTACCAATGATTAGATACTGTTACCGCCGATGGGCGTCCTTCGGAATACCTTTTGCCTTATGTGTAATTTTAGGGTTGGCAGCGTGCCCCTGTACGGCCGCGGTTCAATTGCCGGCCCTCACGGTGCCGAACGGCTTCGGTGTCAACATACATTTCAGAGGCCAGCCGCGCGATTTGGTTTTAATCGCTGATGCGGGCTTTAAGCTCATCAGAATGGACTTGACATGGGAAGCTGTCGAGAGAAAGAAAGGGGTTTACGAATTCGAGAAATCCGGTTATGACGCCCTGACAAAAGGATGCTCCGAACGGGGCATACGTATTCTGTATATTCTCGACTACGGCAATCGGCTATACGAATCAGACAGGTCCGTCCGCACGGAGCAGGGACGCAGGGCGTTCGCCGCTTTCGCTGAAGCTGCTGCCGCCAGATACTCAGGGAAGGCAATATTGTGGGAGGTGTGGAATGAGTCTAACATAAGGCAGTTCTGGAGACCGCAGCCAAACGTTGACGACTATTGCAAGCTCGTCGAAGCAGCAGCGCCACGACTTAAAAAAGCCGACCCCTCCGGCCTCGTCGTCGCGCCGGCAACATCGACTATCCCTTTTCGGTGGCTCGAGAACTGTTTTAAGAAAGGATTGCTCAAGTGGATTGACGCCCTGACTGTCCATCCGTACCGGCCACAGCCACCGGAGACGGTCATTAAGGATTACGCCGGGCTGCGCGAGCTCATCAGCCGTTACGTCCCGGAGGGAAAGAAAATGCCCATCATATCGGGCGAATGGGGATATTCACTTATAAACTGGGACGAGTCCCGCCTCACCGAACAGCGGCAGGCCCAGTATCTTGTGCGAATGTTTTTAGTGAATCTTTATCGGGGCATCCCTGTCAGTATATGGTATGATTGGAAAGACGATGGAACCAATCCTAACGAGAGAGAGCACCACTTCGGGTCGATGACACATGACCTGAAGCCTAAGGCGGCATATCTTGCAGCAAAAACCCTGTCCGCTGCCATCGCTGGATATTCCATTGACCAAAGACTCGATTTAGGCAGTGCCAAAGATTTCGCCTTCAAACTAACCAGGGGTAAAAACGAGGCAGTAGTAGCTTGGACAATGGACGAAGCACACGACATAATCTTACCAATAGGGCCCGGCCGGGGAATGTGTATCGATATCCTCGGGAGCAAAACCAGACTTTCTTGGAAAGCTGATGGTTTGAAGATGAGCATATCAGAAAGCCCGCGGTATTTACTCATAAGTAGATAGTGGAAGCCACTTATAGCAGCCTCCCTGCCAATCATCAAACAGATTTACAGGCCCCCTCCTGCTCTGACGCCCTCATATTATACCAGGCGCATCAAATTACTGCACTTCGCGCATTTGGAACAAACAAGTGGAAACTTCAATCGCAGACCTTCGACTGAACTCCACCGAATGTCCTTTGGGGATGGTCTGCTGTTCTTTATATAAAGCGCAGCATTAAATTAACCGCCTTCGGCGGAACTTCATTAAGGCAACCGCTCACCGTCACCCCGAGCGCAGTCGAGGGGTCTATTTAAACAGATTTCTCGACTTCGCTCGAAATGTCAATTTGCACATATTGCCTATTTTCGCTATTATTACAAATTCCTATACTATTTAATCACAATTGGTATTACTCGCGGTCTTCTTTTTGCAGGAGCTCTATAATCTCGGCCCTTGTGGGCAGCGATTCTACTGAGCCGAATTTCGTACACGCCAAGGCCCCCGCGGCAGAGGCAAATTTAACCGCTTCTCTAACATCGTCTTTCACAGCACAATAGGCCGCCAAGGCCCCGGCAAAGGCATCTCCCCTGCAGGTGTGGTCAACAAGTTCAACATCAAAAGCCGGTATGTGGTCAGCGCTTTTTCTGTCAACAACCATACAGCCGCGCTTGCCCATGGTTATAACAGCAGCATTAACACCGCGAGCGACCAAATCGGAGCCGATAAGCTTGGCTGTTCGGATGCCAACATTAGATTTGTCGGTAATGTCGGCTGCTTCGTAGAGATTAGGTATTAGTATGTTAACAGAGAAATACTCTATAGGCAGGTCCTTGCTTGTTCGGCGGGGGCTCGTCTCGATTGGCCTCGCTGGGTTGAGAATTATCTTTGTATTGTGCAGTTTAGCACACCGAATAGCGGCTACTATCGCCTCGTGTGGCAACCGGCCGTGAACTAAACAAACATCTGCTTCTGAGATAATCTCCTCTGCTTTCCCTATGTCTTGCGGGCGCAGTGCCCCGTTGGCGCCTGTATATACACAGCTTGCATTTTCGCCTACAGAATTAACCAGCGTTATAACAACACCGGTATTTTTAGCTTCGGCAGTATAAATAAACTCGGTATTGACCTTAAAATTGACCAGGCTTGCCTTGACCATTTGAGCAAACGGATCACCGCCGACCTTGCTAATAAGATGTACCTCGCAGCCACAAAGAGCTGCCTCCACGGCTTGGTTTATTCCCGCTCCAGTTGCCGCGTACGAAAGTGCAGAGCCGGGAACACTTTGTCCTGGTCGTGGGATGTTCTGACATTTTGCAGCCATATCAATGTACGTGCCGCCAATCACAACTATTTTAGGATTCCTTCCTGACATCTTAGTCCTTAAGGTTTTTTCTAAAATTTAGTATAACCTGTTGGTGATAAAGTACAAAATATTTTCTATGATAATTTCTGCCCACACGATTAATAACACAGACAAGTAATTAAAGAGCTTTGGAATAGTGAATGTCGTAACAAGAGCTAATTAGTTCCTGTTGCGGAAAGCCGAAACTTAAAATGTCACCACTGCGAAAGCAGGGGTCTATGGCCTAAAAACTGGATTTCCGTTTCCACGGGAATGACAAAATGTTGTTTCTGCAACAAATACTAATTAATAATATTATATAAAACAATATAGTATTAGTAATCTTAGGGGCGGTAAAATTGTTACGTTCCAAAGAGAGGAAGTTTGTAATGTATTATGTAACAAGGGGTTACAAAAGGGGATTTTAAGTGTTGGTCTGTGGAAAAACTATTAGATTATTTGTGTTTTTGTATGGTAGAAATAACAGGGATGATTATTTTGTGGAAATGGCGTTAATTGTTGTAAGGTCGGGCAGGTTTCTTTACCGCTTATTTGATTTAGGTCACAACCACGCCGAGGTTAACTACTTGATTTTACTCTGAGACAAGGTATAAAGGTATATTGGCCGCCTTGGCGATTGGCCAGCGGATGGAGTGGTTAGGCAGGCAAAGATGAACAGAAAATTACAGAGGTGTGTGATAACGCCACGTCGGACAGTCGAGTTTTGGCTAAAAGCTGTTCTATGGCGGGCGTGAGCTTCACAACGGGTTTTATCAATAGATTTGACCCGTTGAGAGTTACTAATAGAGAAAGGACTACTGTCGTTGAAGCAGGAATATCCGAAGATGTGTTGTGAAAGTTTCAGAGGAAACATTTAACTATATACGGGCGCCTGAAAAGTGGAGAAGTAAGGAATGGAAGATTCAGCAAACAACCTTTTTGTCGGTTTTGATGTTGGTTGTAGCTCTGTGCACTATGTTGTCCTTGGTGGAGATAAAAAAATAATATACTCCCCAAAACCAATAATTCACTTTGCAAATCCAATCGGCGCAATAAAAGAAGCTTGGGTCGACATAACACAGAAGTACAGCGAGAGCAAGATAAAGAATACGGCGGTTACCGGAAGTAATGCTGGGTCTTTTCCGGACGTTATGGAAGATTTGACTTACGACTTTGATAGTGTAACGATTCCAAAGGGAGCAGAGTTAGTTAGCCCGGAATCACAATATATTTTCCATATAGGAGCAAAAGACGCGTACTTTTTCAATATAAAGAACATAAATGGGAAAACGATTATTCAAGAATGGAGAACCGGAACGAAATGCGGGGGTGGCTCTGGGATATTGATAGAAAAGCAATGTAGAAGGTTGTTTGAAGGAGAAATTCCCGGTCCCGTATTAGATGAAACTCTAACAACTGGCGAGGAGAACGAAAGGAACAGGATTAGAATCAAAAATAGGCGGAAATTACAATCAAGGTTGGAAAAAATATTTTCCGCAGCGGAGAAAGAAGCAGAAAGTTCAAAAGAGCCGAGCGAGTTTTTAGCGAGATGTGGTGTTGTTATTCAATCTGATTTGATCCATAAGCAAAATGAAGGCGCAAAAAGAGAAGACAACTTGGCGGGACTTTTCAAAACGGTAGCAAGAAATTATAAAATCGACGTTCTTGGAACGAGGGTGTTAAATTCCGACAATTCGAATAATGCCATAGCAACAGGAGGCGTCTTTAGTAATGATATTATAAGAAAAAATTTGGAGAACTATCTTGGCATTCCTATAAATAGGCCGGAGCACTATAACAACATTGCTGCAATAGGAGTAGCATTAAAAGGGATAGAAGAGAACAACAGGTTCGTTTTTAATCCTGAAGAGCTTAAAAAGGTGGCAGAGCACAGTAAAGAAAAAAGACAATTTACTCCGCCTCTTTCCGGTGAGATTGAAAAAATAAACAACAAATATGAAGAACTTGATGAAAAAATAGAAAAGGGAACAGATGTTATTTTAGGAATAGACGGTGGAAGTACAACGACAAAAGCGGCCTTAGTCGATTTATCAGGGAAGCTTCTTGATAAAATTTACATTAAAACTTATGGAAACCCGGAAGGTTCGCTAAAACACGTCATAAAATACCTTAGCAGACATAAAGATAACGTGATTGTAAAGGGTGTTGGCGCAACTGGTTCAGCAAGAAAATTATATGAAAAAATCTTAATTAGCAAGAAAAAGTCTGAAGCTCTTTTAAGAAAAGGCATTGAAATTACAGACAGGGTAACCGACGAAATTACTTGCCATGCTCTTGGTGTTAAGCACTATGATTCTGAAATCGATACTATTTATGAAATTGGTGGCCAGGACATGAAGTTTACACGATTTTCTAACGGGGTAGTTAAAGAAGCTAAAATGAATTATAGCTGCCAGGCTGGTTCTGGCCAGACCCTTGAAAACATGGCTGACGTTATTGGTTTAAATGTGGAAGATTCTCTACAGGAATATGCACTAAAGGCTAAGCGGGTCCCGGTGATTGACGCAACCTGTGGTGTTTTCATGGAAATGGACGAGAACAGATTAATAGCAGAAGGGTTCAGTAAAGAGGAAATTGCTGCTGCAATATTAAGGGGAACAGCTGCAAGTTATTATTATAAATTTGTTGGTGGCTCTCAACATGTCGGAGGAAAATGCTCTGCCCAGGGAGGCCCCCCTTTAGGGAAGGCTTTTCTTGCTGCGCTTGCGCAAGTAACAAATAAAGAAATAGAGGCCTATCCTCATAGAGAAATGTTTGGGGCATGGGGTCAGGCCCTCGATATCATTGAGAACATGAAAAAATTGGAGGAACAAAATAAGAAGTATGAGTCGGCTTTTAGAGGTTGGAATTTAGTAGAGATGACTTTTGAAAAGGAAAGGATTTCTTGTAGGGAGCTGTTTAAAGAAAAATCTTCGGCATAAGAGATTGTCAGCTCGAAGTATTTTCCATTGAAGATGATAGAATAATTACAGGGGGCTTCTGTCCAAGAGGAGATTCTGAAGGAGCTGCGAAGCCGAAGACAAATTATGTGGAAAAATATCACAAGATATATGAGAACCATTTCAAAAAGCAGGGAAGCCTATTAGAAGACGATTTTTCTGCAGAGGTGAGTAGAATAACAGTGGGAATCAAGAGGAGTACTGCAACCCTTGGAGAGAAAGGAATTTGGAGTGCTGCTTTATTGAAAAGACTTGGATTTTATCCGGTAGTATCACCAAGAAGCACCAAAGAGATAGCAAAAACAGGGATTGACAACTCAAGAACAGACTTCTGTATAGCGAGAAAGCTGGTAACGGGGCATGCGGCACTCTTGAGTCAAAATCCAAATATAAGATATTTATTCAATCCAAGTTTCATCGAGCACAGGCAGGACAAGCCTCCGGACCTAAAGTATTGTATTTATACGGAGTCGGAAGGCTATCTCTTAAATGATGTTCTTTCTCTCGACGAGAACACACAGATAAATCCAATTTTGCATTTTGGCGATGAAAATCTTCTTGTTCATTCTCTTAAGGAAGAATTTAAAAGGCGCGGCTTCATATTTTCAAATAAAGAAATGAGGGATTCTATAAGATATGCAGACAGAGCAGAGGAAGAATTTAAGAAAGAGCTTCATCGTGTAGGAGATACGTTCTTAAAGAAAATCGAAGAAAATGGCGAAAAGGCCTATGTCGGCATTGGACGTGATTATGTACTGCTCGATCCTGAAGCCAGTTCGAACTCTGGCGCTATGTTCTCGCAGGTAAGAGGTTTGCACTACATACCACAGATATTTTTAGAGCATAGATTTGAACACATTCCTATAGACGACGTTGCGGAGAATGAGTTTTGGGTCCAGAGCGTAAAGATTCTGAAAGCTAATTTGTTCGTGGCCGGTCATCCTGATTTATTCCCTATAAGGATGATGAATTTTGCCTGTGGGCCGGATAGTTTGAAAATTTACCAGGAAGAAAAAATCCAGGAAGCCGCGGGCAAGCCGTTGCTTACATTATTAACCGATGCCCAGACTAATAATGCACCCTTCGTAACAAGAACAGAAGCCCATGAAAGAGTTGTCAATCAAACCAAAACAGAGAAACCGAGAATCGTGAACATACGGCCAGGCAAATATTCCACAGACAACAATGACGGGAGAATCTGGCTCATACCTTATATGGGAGACGCTGCACACGTCGCGGCCTCAGCACTAAAGCATTTTGGAATCGACGGTAAGGTATTACCCACCAACACCCAGAGGGGCTATGAAATAGCAAGAAAACATATACATACCGAAGTGTGCCACCCTCTAAAAGGCGTCGTAGGAGACGCCCTTGGCTTTCTGAAGGAGCAAGTTGAAAGGAAAGGCAAGCAATATGTCGAGGATAATTACCTCGTGATGCTGCCGACGACAAGCGGCCCTTGCAGGTTCGGAAAATACACAGAAATACTGCGAATATTTATGGACCGTGAAGGTCTCCAGAAAATCCCCATAGCAGGCCCTTCCTCAGAGAGCGATTATTTTGATATACCCGTGCCGGAGAAAGTTGGCGCATCAAATAAACTAAAGGTTCAGAAGGTTCTGTTCAAGGGCATCAACGCCTCGGACCTGCTGGAAGACATAACCCTCAGATTCCGACCGTACGCTGAAGATAAACAACAAATTACCGACTTAAAAAAAGAAAGACTCCTCGCGTTAGGAAAAGTTGTTGAGAATGGCGCCAATACAGCCGCTCTGATAGAGTGGGGCAGAGACACTGTATCAAGATATAAACAGGCTAATCTTCGCCGTTATGACAGATTCCCCCTCGTTCTTTATATTGGCGAGATATACATGAGACAGCACGACCCCTACACCGGCTATGTAATCCATAAGTTGGAAGAAAAACAGCTGGAAATGGTTAGGGATCCCATCACCGATTGGCTGCTGTACGTAAACCAGATGAACCAAAGAAACTCGAGAAGAGATATAAAACTGGCCGTCAAAAACTGGGATTTGGCCAGGGCACGGAAAGAAACCGGCAAACTCATCAATTCGTTTCTCAAAGGCAAATACATGTCTCGCATTGCTGACAAAATTGCCCAGCCGTTTCATGAAGTTCTTCACGGAAGACATTGTCTTCCTAAGCCAATAGATATCATTAACACTTTGGAAAAGAGCCACAAGTTCCACGGAAATATTGAAGGCGAATCCCCATTAAGCATTGGAATTGCCTACTATTTTATGCACGACTTAATTAAGCCGAAGGGCGATGCTTACATTTCGGGAATATTTCATGTCGGCCCTTTCACCTGTATGCAGGAGGGAGTTGCAACAGCAAAAATTGAAGCAATGGCAAAAGAGCTAAGGAAAAGAAAATCAGACTTGGTCTTCCCGATTATCCACGCTTTCTTTGGCGATTCGCCTAATCCAAACTTGGATGCCGAAATCGCAGTCTTTACAGAGCAGTGTTATCAGAAAAAGGATATGTTGAAAGAAAAGTATCGCTGTCAGTTGAGCACCGACGCTGAGGGTCGTTCCGCCTCGACGCGTTCGCAGAGTCAAATAGTGGACATCAATAATAAGAAACGGACGCCTCACGCGTATGAAAAAGTGGATTAACCGGGCGCGCTAAACTGAGCAACGGAGTGAATTTGAGCTTCCCAAAAGTAATAATTAGATTTTTGTTGATGCTGCACTGAGGTGGCCTATAATCAACGATATATAACAGCGGTTTTATATAGCTTGTGTCTTGGAAAGGATTTTCTATGGAACGGATAAGTAACTGGGCCGATGACTATGGGCTGAAATTCAAGCCTCCAGGGGAGTGGCTACCGTGGCTCAAATGGGCAGTTCCGATTGTGCTGGTTCTGGCTGTCGGGTCGACTTCGTTTTACATGGTGAACACCGATGAGGAGGGAGTTGTGCAGCGGTTCGGCAAATATGTGCGAACTACCGAGCCGGGGCTCCATCTGAAGTTGTCTTTGGGTATAGAGAAGGCAAGCACGCCTCAGGTCACGAAGATTTTCAAGGAGGAATTCGGTTTTCGGACAATCAAGGCGGGAGTGCAGACCAGGTACGGTAAGCGACCTGAGGAAGAATACCTTATGCTGTGCGGTGATCTGAGTGTGGCCGAGGTGGAGTGGATCGTCCAGTACAAAATCAAAGACGCCCGCGAATACATCTTCAATGCTCGAAATCCGGAAAAGGTTCTTCGCGATGTATCGGAATCGGTGATGCGAAGCGTTGTGGGGGACTCGTCTGTGGATGAGGTGCTGACTTCCCGACGGGCGGAGATCAATGTCGAGGCCCAGACGAAGATGCAGCAACTCCTGGACACATACACTGTGGGTCTGAAGGTTGTCGCGGCGAAGCTTCAGGATGTGAATCCTCCGGAAAAGGTCAAGCCTGCTTTTAACGAGGTCAATGCGGCACAGCAGGACAAGGAGAAATTGGTGAATCAGGCACTTGAGGAATATAACAAGATTATTCC
>Ga0114922_10001499_pt1 | contig 22317 bp, 20 predicted proteins | sample AartaG_FD_100975 | JGI IMG/M metagenome (GOLD analysis project Ga0114922, IMG submission 100975) | Deep subsurface microbial communities from Aarhus Bay to uncover new lineages of life (NeLLi) - Aarhus_00045 metaG | ecosystem: Environmental > Aquatic > Marine > Oceanic > Sediment | place... | reverse complement strand
GAGTTGTGGCCCACCATGGCACAGGAGTTGACAGCCGTGCAGGAAATAAATGTAATATAGAGGAATAACCGAGGAGACATTTTTATTCAATATTTTGGAGGGGAGGACCGAGTGAAAAGTGTGCAGAAGATTGGTGTTTCATTTATAGTGCTATTTCTACTATTCATCTCACTCCAATTATCTGGGCAAGGAGAGGACACAATCAAAATTGATTGGACCCTCTATCATAACTATTCCGAAACCACGACTGTTCTGAAGAATTTTGCGAAGGTGTTTAAAGATCTGTGCAAGCTTTATTCCATAGGAAAAAGCTTTCAAGGGAAGGAAATTTGGTGTTTGGAAATCACCGATTATTCCACCGGTGACCCAGAAAGCAAACCCGGCATGTACATAGATGGAAACACACATGCTGGTGAGGTAAGTGGAGCGGAAGTTTGTTTGTATGATATCGAATATTTATTGCACAAGTTCGGGAAGGACCCGCTTGTTACCGAGTTGCTGAAGAAACGGGTTTTTTATATTCTCCCCAAGATCAATCCTGATGGATCGGATTCCTATTTGCGCAAATCCACAGATCCGGTCGATCCCGATCTAAAAAAAGTTGATGATGATGAGGACGGATCGTTGGATGAAGATGGACCTGATGACCTGAACGGCGATGGGATCATTTCCCTCATGCGCATACGCGATGATAAGGGTGCCTTTAAAACCTCTCCGAAAGATCCTCGGCTTATGGCGCAGAGAGAAATCGATGGAAGAGGGGAGTGGCGGATAATCGGTCAGGAAGGTTTGGATAATGATGAAGATGGAAGAATCAACGAAGATCCACCTGGAAGGGTTCGGACTGTTTCAAACCGAAATTATCCCGCTTTTTGGGCTCCTGAGTGGATTCAATCCAGTGCTGGATCTTATCCTCTTTCGGAACAGGAGGCCAAAGCCCAAATCGATTTTATCCTGGATCATCCCAACATCGGCGGAGTCCAAGCTCATCACACCCACAGCGGAGTGATTTTGAGGCCTTATTGTAACCTGGGAGATGAGCACATCCCCTCCCAGGATATGCGGAACTTTTTGGCCATCGGAGCCCTTGGCACAAAAATCACAGGCTATCCTGTTTTGTCAGTGTACAATGATTTCACGACAAACAAGTCCAATCCACGCCATGGCGTTTTTGTGGATTGGGCTTATGATTATTTTGGAGCACTGGCTTTTACAACAGAAATTTGGAAAGCTCCAGGAGAAACCGGAAGGTCGGTGTTCGAGGGGACGGATGAGAATTTAGCAATGGAGTGGAACGATAAAGAATTGGATGGCAAAGGATTTATCAACTGGACAAGATATGACCATCCTCAATATGGTGAGATCGAGATCGGAGGCTGGAATTCCAATTATTTCATTCAGAATCCTCCTGCGAAATTCATGGAGGTGGAGTGGAAGAAGAATTGTCTGTTTGAGCTCAAACATGCAGAAATGCTCCCTTTCCTAAAAATCGAAGAAATAAGCACAGAATCACTGGGAGACAATCTGTTCCGGGTGACAGTTGTGGTCGTGAATGAGGGATTTTTGCCGACTTATGTCACCCAGAAGGCTGTACAGAATCGATTGGCGAAACCAGTGGACGCCACTTTGAAGCTGGAAGGAGCCGAACTGCTGATCGGGAAGTCAAAGGTTGAATTGGGGCATATCGAAGGCAACACTCCGCTCACTTCCGGATCGAGGTTTCGATCGAGCATAGCTCCACAAAATAAAAAGACCGTGCAATGGTTGGTTAGAGTCAAAAAAAAGGGTGCTGTGGCGTATGTGTCAGTAAAATCTCAAAAAGCGGGCACAGCCAAAAAGAATGTTTCTTTTTAAAAGGAGGGGACACAATGAGCAAACAAAAAAAACGGCAATATTTTCAAATTTATTGTCTCGTCATTGTCCTGCTTTTTGCTATTCCGGTTTTTTCCAGAGATCAAGAAGTGGCTGCTGTCGATGATAGCCAAAACATCTTGCCCGAAAAAGACAGGGCACTTGTGATGAATAATTGGCTGAAGTGGCGTTTGGAAAATATCATTCCGGAGCTGATGCGCAGGGAAGAAATCGACATGTGGCTCGTTATCAACCGAGAATACAATGAGGATCCAGTCTACATGAGCCTAGTGCCTGAACCGGTGATGTACGCGAGAAGAACCTCGATCCTGATCTTTCATGATCGTGGTGAAGAAATGGGTGTGGACCGATTGAGCGGAAGTTACTATGGCATGGGTGAGTGGTACAAAGCAACATGGGTCGACAAAAAAAAACTCCAATTCGAAAGTTTGGCAGACTTCATCAAAAAACATGGTCCTAAAAAAATCGGCATAAACGTATCTTCACGATGGGCATTTGGGGATGGCTTAAGTGTGGCTATGAAGAAAAAAATGGAGGAGGCCCTGGGTCCAGAATTATCTGCCCGGTTCGTATCAGCCGAAAACCTTTGTGTGGGATGGCTCGAGAAGCGGAGTCCGATGGAGTTGAGTGCCTCCCGGCACATTTGTGGGATCGCACATGATATCATTAGGGAATTTTTTTCGAACAAGATTATCACGCCTGATATTACCACGACAGATCAGGTCGTTTGGTGGATACGGGATAAATTCCGAAATTTGAAATTGGACACATGGTTCCAACCATCTATCTCAATCCAAAGGCACAAAAGTGAAGCTGCAAAATACAGTGACAGTGATGACAAAAACGTAATCCGTAGAGGAGACCTTCTGCACTGCGATGTGGGAATCAAATATCTGGGGATGTGTACCGATATGCAGTGGCAGGCATATGTGTGCAAAATAGGAGAAGATGATGCGCCCGTCGGTTTGAAGGAGGCATTAAGTCGGGCTAATCGAGTCGGAGAAATCTTCATGAATGAATTCCAATACGGAAGATCGGGCCAGGAGATTACGGATTCTGCGATGAAAAAAGCCGAAAACGAAGGGCTAAGACCTCTCATATACACGCATCCAGTCGGATTTCATGGACATGGAGCTGGCTGTCAGTTGGATGCTCGACCCTTGGGAAGGGCACCTGAAGGGATCGAAAAACAAATGGAATATCCTCTGCATTATGACACCGTCTATGCCATCGAATTCAGCAGCACAACGAGCGTGCCAGAGTGGGGCGGCCAGGATGTGCGGATCGGGTTTGAAGAAAATGGGGTTTTTACCTCAGAGGGTTGCATTTGGGTCGATGGCCATCAGATCGATCTGTTACTTATCAAATAACGAAGAATAACAAAAGAAATGGATAAAAAAGAAAAAATTACCCTGATCGTCATTCTTCTGCTGGCACTCGTTTTTCGCATGGCACACTGGTTGGACGTTCGGGAAGATCCGTTCTTTGCCCAGCTTGTTATGGACAGTGAGGAATACGATCGATGGGCAACAGAAATTGCAGAAGGCGATTGGCTGGGTTCGGAAGTCTTTTTCCAAGCCCCATTGTATCCCTATTTTCTTGCAGTCGTGTACTCCTTATTTGGCCACTCTTTGGATGCGGTATACCTCATTCAGATTATGATGAGTCTTTTAGGAATCTATGCCCTTTACCGTGCAGGAAAAAAGCTTGCCGGGCCAAAAGTCGGACTTGCCGCTGCGGCTCTTTCTTCCTTTTACGGTGTGTATATGTTTTATGATGTTCAACTGCTCAAAGAGTCCGTCGCTGTTACGCTGGTGTGTGTTTTGCTCTGGGTTCTGGTTGAAGCGAGAGAGAGCAAAGGATTAACTTTGTGGATTGGGGCAGGAGTGATCTGTGGTTTGTTATCTTTATTACGTGAAAATATGCTTCTGATCGTGCCTTTTCTGATTCTTCTTGCAATCCGTTCCCGCGAGAGGTTCTTCTCTTTCTTTCTCCGTAGTGTCGTTCTCATTTTAGGGGCAGTGATAGTCCTGGTTCCTGTGGCTTTTCGCAACTGGAAAGTGGGCGGCAATTTTTTGCCTACCACATTCCAAGGAGGCGTGAATTTTTATATCGGGAACAATTCCCGGGCAACAGGAACTTACCAACCTCTTTCACCGGGCAAACAGGTTCCTTCTTATGAAAGAACCGAACCCATCCGGCTTGCGGAAAAAGAGATGGGAAGGCAACTTGAACCCTTTGAGGTCTCCCAATTTTGGTTGCGCAAATCCCTCGATTGGGCGAAGAAAAATCCTGCCGATTTTTTGAAGCTTCAGGCTAAAAAGACCCAAATGTTTTGGAGTTGGTATGAGTGGCCGGATGCAGTCGATTATTACTATGTCAAACAGACTTCCTTTATCTACAAATTGCCCCTCCTTGAATTTGGCAGCATCTCCTTTTTGGCGCTCATTGGATTTTGGTTTATTAGACGGCGATTCGATAAGTTTTTCCCTGTTCTGTTGTTTGTCGTGATGTGGATGGCCTCCACTGCTGTGTTTTTCCTCTTTTCACGATACAGATTGCCTGCAGTCCCGGGACTCATTTTGATTGGAGCTGCAGGAATTGGGCCCGTATTCACATCTTGGAATGAAGATCGAAAGCAAAGTCTGTTTGTTCTGGGGCTTGTCGTTCTTGCGCTGGGAGCGCCTCTTTTTGTGAATCCAAAGCCGAAGGAAGACCTTGTGTTTTATAACTTGGCTTTGGTCTACGAAAGAATGGGAAACACGGTTCTGGCCGTGCAGAATTACAAACATGCTTTTTCCGCTAATCCTAATGATTTTCTCTCCTGTATCAATCTCGGAAATCTTGAGGCTAAACAGAAAAGATGGGCCGAAGCTCTAGAATGGTATAAAAAAGCTGAAGCCATCGAATCAAAAGCAGAGGGAGTTCATGTCAATATCGGGAATGCTTATGTTGCGTTAGGACGGCACGATGAAGCTGAAAAGGCTTTTGATCGAGCTTTTGCGATAAATCCTGAAAACATCGAAGCCCTTCACAACAAGGCCATTTTGCTTGCCATGAAAAAGCAGTATCGAGAAGCGCTCGAGATTAATGAGAGAGTGCTTCAGTTAGCCCCCGATTGGCCGCCGGCAATTCGTTTTCGTGAACGGATAAATCAAATCCAGAAAGAAGAATAATCCAAGGGCTAAAGGCCGAGTTCGGCAATGATATGAGTCGCTCCCGAAAACTTCTCTGTGACAAAAAGCACATACCGGATGTCCACACTTATTGTTCGCTGAAGCTCGGGGATGACTAAGTAATCTCCCGTCACGCTCTCGTATGTCATGTCAAAAATGATTCCGATCTGTTCTCCTCTGGCGTTTAAAGTAGGAGAACCAGAGTTTCCCCCTGTTACATTGGTGGTATTTAGAAAACAGGCGGGGATATCGTTGAGTTTTTTATCGACATATTGTCCGAAATCCTTCTTTTCATGAAGATCTTTCAATTTGGAAGGAACATGGAAAGGGAATTCTCCAGTTTCTTTCTCGATAACCCCCTTTAAGGTCGTTTGGGAATTGTAGCAAACAGCATCCCTTGGAATGTATCCTCTTATAAAACCATAGGTGAAACGTATTGTCGAGTTGGCGTCCGGCGCGATCCTGCCCTTTCTTTGATCGAGGAGACCATCCAAAAAGATTTTCTTGAGATCCAACTTTTCTTGATTGAGGACTTTGCTCTCCTCCCTGAGTTCTTTCATCTCGTTCTCAAGATCGGCAGCTAGTTTCAATAAGGGATCGTCGAGTTCGAGAAGTTCCTTTGGCTTCATTTCAATGAGTTTGAGACGCACTTCCTTGTCAGCGAGAGATGTCTTATCATAGAGATCATCCACATATTGTTCGATAGCCTCGTTTGAGGGTTTAACCAGCACGTCCCTGAAAGCTTTGGGGATCTGTTCCCCTTGAATATCCACCAGGCTTTTGAGCCGGTAGGTTAAGAAAGCTCGGTCGGTATTAAGATCATATCCTCTCTCGGCAAGCTCGATGTTTTGTTTGATGTCGGATAGATCCCTCTCTTGAAATCCTGGTTCTCTCTCGATATCTGGCTTTTGTCTTTCTTCTGCTGTCCTGTAAACCAGGTGGGCCTGGGATAGGAGTGCAGATCCCAAGCGTGAACTTACGGTCTGGCTGAGCAAATCGCTTTTTTCTGAATGAATCCTGTATTTCTTCAAGAAGGTTTTTATGTCTTGAAGAACCCTGGCATACTTTTTTAGCCTTACTGAATCTTGATTCACCCAATCCAGGAATATATTCTCCTGATCAATTTTCTTTTCAAGAATTGCAATATTTTTCATTCCCTCGATTTTTCCCCTGTAATTTTTTAGCGAATTATTCAGACCTCTGATACTCCTTGCATATTTTATCTGAATATCTCTGCTGTTGTTTCCAGCATTTTCCAGAAAGGCAATGATATCGGCATATAGGATTATTCTCTTTTTCATGTCGTCAATATCAGATTCCAGTTCCGAGTGAGTATAATTTCGGTAAGTTCTTCCAGGGAATCCCATGACAAAAGAAAAATCGTCTTCCTGGAATCCCTCGAGGGATATTTTCAAGATGGATTTGGGCTGGTAGGGGATATTGTCTGGGCTGTAATCCACTCCTGCATTATTTTTCGACACATAAGCTCTGAAGAAGGCAAAATCACACGTGTGCCGTGGCCACATCCAGTTATCTATATCACCTCCATAGTTACCTAGATCTCTTGGAGGAGCATAAACGATCCGGATATCCTTTAATCTTTTGAACAAAAAGAGATAGTATTTGTTGCCACTGTACATGCTGGCAACGCTTGCACGGATATCTTTTCCCCTTTTTTCAGCCTCTGAAATGATATTTTTTTTCGCTTTTTCTAGAGCTTCATATTTCTGACGATGGGACATGGAGGGTTTGAGTACAGAAATGATCCGTTCCGTGATTTCTTCATATCTGAGCAGCACATCGGCGTGAGAGCCTTTGGACGGGATTTCATCTTCTTTTTTCCAGGCGATGAATCCATTTTGTATATAATCCTTTTCGGATGTCGAAGCGCGTTGGAGTGCCCCAAAGGCCACATGGTGATTGGTAAGTATCAGCCCTTCCTTGCTGACAAATTCTCCACTCCCTCCACCAAGGTGAACAACGGCACTCATTAATCCAGTCCCATCCTTATTATATAAATCAGCCGGATTCATTTGGAGGCCCAGCGATTTCAGGTTTAGATCTGCCATCTGGTGAGGCATCCACATGCCTTCATCTGCTGGCGAAGGCATAATCAGAAAAAGGATACAGGGAATGAATAAAAATAATTTTTGAAGTTTCATCGTTTTTTCTCCTACTTTTTCAGTGACCTCCAATCATTATTATATAGAAAAGGCATTAAAAAAAGCATTAATTATGAGATGAAGCGAAGACTCTTAGGCTCTCTCTCCATGTGATAGACGATGATGCTTTGAAGAGTTTTGCGAATGGCCTTCAGCTTTTCACGATCCATGGGAAGCTTTGTTTCTCCAGGAGGAGGATTTTTCTTCACCCACTTGAGGAACCCGTTCAGTTCTGGTTGTATTTCCTCTTTTTTATGCAAGGCACAATCTGTGCAATACACGCCCTCTTTTTTTGACGAAAGCCACGCCACTTCCATAATTTCTTTCCGGCATTTCCGGCATTTTTTAAAACTCGGGAGATATCCATTGATTTTAAGGACCCATGCCTCGAAATAGGCTCCCAATAAATCCAAATCGCCCCCCGCTTTCATGGCTTTCAGGCTGGATTCTAAAAGGCGAAAAAGTATGTCGTCCTTTTCCCTCGAGGGGAAAAATTCCTCGATAAGTTCGGAAAAATAGCTGAGAATAAATGCTCTGTCCACATCTGTTTGAAGGTCGAAGTTGGACTCGATAAGGTCACAGTTGTTCAGAACAACCAGGTCTTTGTGTTCTTTTTCGTAATAATGGAGATTGACGTGGGACAGAGGTTCTAGGCCGCTTCCAAACCGGTTCCCGAATTTTCGTGCTCCCTTGGCTATCCCTTTGAAAATTCCTTTGTTTTTAGCAAAAAATATGACGATCTTATCTTGCTCTCCTACATGGAAGGTTCTCAGGATAAAAGCTTCGGTTTGTTCCAGTGCCATCGGAGGTTAAGCAAGGTATGTTAGGAATAGGGTTCCAAGCCCCAGGAAGGTCAGGAATCCCATAGAATCTGTACACATGGTGAGCAGGTTGACCGATCCAAGTGCCGGATCGAGACGGAGCAGTTTCAGAAAAAGGGGAATAAGGGTGCCGACCAGAGCGGCAACGAAAAGATTGACTATGCAGGCAATTCCCAGTACCAAACCGAAATAGAGATTGCCGATGAGTACATAGGAAAGCCCACCGAGAATTGAACCGATGATGATGCCGTTTCCTGTCCCCACCACAAGCTCTTTTAATAACGCCTTTCTTGCAGAAAACCAGTCGATCTGTCCGATTGCGATTTCGCGTACCATTATTGCGATCGTTTGGTTCCCGGCTATTCCACCCAATGCAGCAACTAGAGGCATAAAGACTGCCAATTCGACCACCTTTTCGATCGTGCCTGTGAAATTTTTGACTACCAAGGGAGCCAATGATGCGGTCAAAAGGCTGAACAGAAGAAAAGGGAGTCTTTTTTTGAGAGAAGTAAAGGCGCTGTCCTGGACTCGATCTGAGGTGTCCAATGACACCATTTTGTACATGTCTTCGGTTGCTTCTTTATCGATTACATCGATGATGTCGTCGACTGTCACCACACCGACAAGCTTGTTTTCCGTGTCAACAACGGGGATAGCGACAAGATTATAGGAAGCGACATTTCGCGCCACGACTTCCTGGTCAGTTTCGGTGTAGACGCTGATGATTTCTTTGGTCATGATCTTTTTTAGCGGCGTGTTGGGTCGAGAGAAAAGAAGTTGCCTCAAAGAAATCACACCCACCAGCCGTTCTTGGTCGTCTATGACATAAAGATAAAACGCGGATTCCACGTCCCCTTCCAATTGCATAGCGGTGGTAGCATCAGAGACATTCGTGTTTTCGTTCAAAGCGTAGAAGTTGGGAGACATGATTCGCCCGGCAGTTTCTTCTTCGTAGAGCAGGAGTTCCTTGACATCTTCGGAAGGTTTCTCTTCCATAGCTGCAAGGACTGCCATTTGCATATCCTCGGGCAAAGGTTGGAGAATGGGAGGGACATCGTCGGGAGGAATTTCTTGGAAGATCTCAGATATTTGTTCAACGGGCAATTCCTTCAGCATATCCGCGGCATCTTCGGGGTCCAGTTCACTGAGGACTTCGCCTCCTTTCTCCTTATCCTTTTCGTAGATGGTGTTAAATAGAGTGAGTCGTTCCCGTTCAATAAGGTTACCCATCATGGAAGCGATGTCTGCAGCATGGAAGTTTTTTACCAAGTTCCATAAGCGGGATAGGGATCCCATATTGATAAACTTCCTGGCCGAGCTGATGATCAATCTCAATGCATCGACTTTCATTTTGCTTCACTTGGGTTGATGCCAATCACGATAGCACAAAACATTTCAGGTGTAAATTGGAAAGGAGGTTATTTTTTGATGTAAAAATGCTTGTTTGTCTCGTGAGCGATCACACCGCTGAGTCCTATCAGGCCGACAAGATTGGGAAACGCCATCATCCCGTTCATGATGTCCGACACTCTCCACACGATCTCGAGTTTGAGCATGGCTCCGATCGCGACAAAAATGACAAATACAATGCGGTAGCCTTTGACAGCTTTCTCCGAAAACAAATATTCGATGGATTTTTCGCCGTAATAACACCAACCCAATATGGTTGAATAGGCAAAACAAATCAGACTGACTGTGACGATAAACCCGCCCAATCCTCCGGGAAGAAAGGAGTTGAATACGATCGTTGTCAGTTCTGCGCCCGTGTATCCCGATTTCCAAAGATCGGAACTAAGAATCACGATACCGGTCATCGTGCACACCACAAGGGTGTCGATAAAAGTTTGGGTCATTGAAACCAATGCCTGCTTGACCGGATTCGGAGTTTTTGCAGCAGCAGCGGCGATGGGCGCTGAGCCGAGTCCAGATTCGTTGGAAAAGACACCTTTGGATACCCCCATTCGGATTGTGTGCATGACTGTCGCTCCCAAAAAACCACCAGATGCAGCCGTGGGTGTGAAGGCTGATCTAAAAATGAGGGCGAATATCTGCGGTATTTCCGTGATTTTCATGATCAATATGATTGTCGCTCCCAAGACATACACGATTATCATAATGGGCACGAGGACTTGGGTGACTTTGGCAATGCTTTTGATCCCCCCAAGAACCACCATCGCTGTGAATGTAGCGAGAATCAGTCCCGTTACCCAATAGGGGATTCCAAATGATGTTTTGACAGAATCAGCGACGGAGTTCGATTGAACCATATTCCCGATACCGAAGGCAGCGAGGAATGCAAACACAGCAAAAAGCACACCGAGCCATTTTGCTTTGAGTCCTTTGGAAAGGTAATACATCGGCCCACCGCTCATGGTTCCGAATTCATCTTTCTCTCTGTATTTGATGGCCAAAACCGCCTCGGAATATTTTGTGGCCATTCCAAAAAGACCTGTGATCCACATCCAGAAAAGAGCTCCCGGACCGCCCACAACGATAGCGATGGCAACACCCACGATATTCCCCGTTCCTACTGTCGCTGCCAGCGCTGTCATCAGTGCTTGGAAATGGGAAATATCTCCTTTTTCTTGGTCGTCTTCTTTTCTCTTGATAAAGGCAAGATTTAGAGAACTAATGAGGCCTCTTAACTGAAGCCCCCTCAATCGGATGGTTAGAAAAATGCCCGTTCCAACCAAAAGGATGATGAGAGGAAGCCCCCAAACGTAATCTCTTACCTGGGTCAAGATGATGAGTATTTGATTTTCCATGAAGTTACCCGAGGAAGGAAATCCCCAAATCCTTAATCTTCTCCTGCAAGCTCTTTTTGTCCAATCTGAGTTCTGCCGCTGCTTTCGGAATATCCCATTGATACTTGAGCAAGGTTTTATGGATATACTCTTTTTCGAACTGTATCTTGGCCTGGCCTAGGGATTGGTTTTCTTCTACCGTAGAAATGAATTGTGTTTCTATCGGCTCAACTAGAAGGGATAGATGAATAGATTTTATTTCGCTATCCTGTACCATGATGACGAATCTTTCGATCACATTGATCAGCTCACTTACATTTCCAGGCCAAGAATAATTGATGAATGCTTTCATCGCCTCTTCGTCCATGGTTTTTTGTTTTTTCCCATACTCTTTGGCAAAAAATTTCAGGAAGTACTCGATCAACAATGGGATATCTTCCTTACGTTCCCGCAAGGGCGGTATGGCCATCGGGATGATGTTGAGCTTAAAAAAGAGGTCTTCTCTGAATTTTGAAGCGGCGATATACTCTCTAAGATTTTTGTGTGTTGATGCGATCAAGCGAACGTCTGAAGAGATGGATTCCGTCGATCCCAGGGGCTCGAACCTTTGTTCTTCGATAAAACTGACCAGTTTGGCCTGGGTTTTGATGCTCATTTCTCCGATTTCATCGAGAAAGAGCGAACCTCCGTCTGCAAGAAGGAATTTCCCCTTTTTAGCCTGTTGAGAGCTTTCCCCCTCTTTCCCGGCATAACCGAACAATTCGCCTTCGATGAGATCGTCTGGTATGGCAGCAGAATTGATCTGTATAAATCTTTTCTGTCTTCTCGGACTTTGTTGATGGATCAAACGTGCGACGAGCTCCTTTCCTGACCCTGTCTCCCCGTATATCAGCACTCGGCCATTGGTGGGAGCCGCAAGTTGGATCTCATTTTTGAGTTTTTGGATGGCTGGGCTTTCACCGATCAGATGGTATTGGCCTTTTACCCGTTCCCGCAGTTGAATATTTTCTTCCTCGAGCTTCTTCTGCCGGAGAGCATTTTTTATGGTCAAAACGACTTTTTCCAAAGATAGAGGTTTTTCTAAAAAATCAAAGGCTCCCAGTTTAGTGGCCTGGACAGCTGTTGCAATGGAACCATGTCCCGAAATCATGACCACTTGAGAACTTTCATCAGAGGCGTCTATTTTTGCAAGGACATCGAGACCACTCATTTGGGGCAGCCAGATATCGAGGAGAATCAGATCAAAATTTTCATTTTTTAGAATTTCAAGACCTGTTTCACCTGTATCTGTTGTCGTGACAGCAAATCCTTCATCCTCGAGGATACCCCTTAGGGAAGACCTTATCCCCGCCTCGTCATCGATCACTAGAATTTTGTCTTTTATCATGTCGGTATCTGGATAATAAATTTTGCGCCATGGGGCTTGTTGGCTTCCACCTCGATGGAGCCATTGTGCTCACTGACGACTTGATTGACTATGGCCAGCCCGAGGCCTGTGCCTTTCTTTTTTGTTGAATAATGTGGATGAAATAACCGTTCTCTATCCTTTTGCGGTATCCCGGGTCCGAAGTCAGCAATCTCGATGGACACCCGTTGTTGGATCTTGTCGAAGGATGTGCTGATACGGATTTCCCCTTTTTTGTTCATTGCATCGATAGCGTTGTCGATCAGGTTGATAAAAACACGTCTAATCTGATCGGGATCGATTTTTAGAGGAGCGGGAATATCTGGTGAAAATTTCGTCTTGAATTCTATCTCAGAGAATATGCCGGTAAACAAGGAGATCGTTTGTTCAATGATCAAGTGCAGGTCTGCCGATTGGAGACGGATGCTTGGCATACGAGCAAAATTCGAGAACTCATCGACGAGAGATTTTATCGTTAGTGCCTCTTGGACGATGGTATTGGCGCCTTCTTCGATGATATCGTTCGATTGACTTTTTTTCACCTTCAAATTCTTGATGATCCTTTCAGCCGATAGTTGTATTGGAGTGAGTGGATTTTTGATCTCATGGGCAACACGCTGCGCTATCTCTTTCCACGCAGAGATCTTTTGGGCCTTGATGAGTTGAGTCAGATTATCGAGCACGACAATCATCCCCGAGAATTCCGAGTTAGCTCTTCTTAATGGAGATAAAGTCAAAGCCAGCGTAACATTCTGAGTGTCGAAGTTTATGCTTATTTCCTTATCAGGAATTTTGTGTTTTTTCTGGAGCCCTCTCTTGATGTTTTCGACGATTTCATCATACTTGTCGTTGTTGAGCACATCCTTATAATTCTTCCCGATCAAATTTCTCTGATCGAGACCGAGCATATCACGAGCAGTAGGGTTGATGGTTGTGAGGATCCCTTGCTCATCCAATGTGATAACACCCGTCGTGATGTTGTTTAAAACGGTTTCGATGTACTGTTTTCTACCTTCCAGCTCGGTTGTTTTTTGTGCGATATTATGATGGCTTTCGTTTAGATCAGAAATCATCTGGTTGAAAGAGTCGATCAGAATCCCAAGTTCATCGGATGCAGGATCTTCGACGCGGACTTTCAAGTTTCCCTTGCTGACTTCTTTTGTGGCAAGAGCAAGTTTTTCGATCGGCACCGTTATTCCTTTTGCGATATGGAATCCGATCCAGCTCGCCGCAAAGATGATGAGAAGTGTGATGAATATCAACGTGATGAAATAAAATGCTTTCACCGGATTTTTCTGGATTTTCAATTGACTGTATCTTTGAACATAAGCAGAAATATTGTTTATCCTTTCTGCATAGTTTTGAGGGAGAAATTTTCCTGCAACGACCAGCACATTCTCTCCGTTCGGGGTGTTGAATGAGATCCCCCCACGGATCATTTCTCCGTTTCCCATTTGGTCGATGCTTCGGAATGGTTCTCCGAGATGCGCTCTTTTGACCAGATTTGTTTTGATATCCCTATAATATTGAAAAGGAAGATCGGGATTGAGATAGGTGAAAAGCTCTTCATCGGCGACAAAAACACCTATTTCATCCAATTTGTACTCAGTCAGTTTGTTTCTCACGAATTCCATCAGCGGAAGTCGTCGGTCAAGGTCGATGAGGTTCTGTTCCTGGATGGCTTCGATCAGCTGCTTGGCATAATGAAGAGTGGTTTCTTCTCCATTGATATAGAATCCATCGGTGAGGCCTTTGGTGTCGTCTAAGATTCGGTCTATCGGAGTCTTGAACCAAGTCTCGATGTTTCGGCTTATGAGGTCGCTTGCGAAAAAGAAAAGAAGGAGTGTGGGGATAAGAGAAAGTGCGATAAAAAAGAGCAGAAGTTTTGTCTTGAAATGAGCACCAAGGACTTTTCTTTTTCGCTCAAGATAGAGTTTAGCTAAATTTCTTCCCAACACAAACAACAGGATGAGAAACATCAAGAGGACGATTATCTGCAAAGAGTTGAGAAGGATGTTCGTGAACGAAGTGGGCGAGAACTCTTGGGCTTCTCGAATAATAAATTCGATGGTGAAAAAAAGAATGATCAGAAAAATGATAATTGCCGCAACAAAACGGGATCCTTTTTTCTTTGTATCCGCCATGCTTATCTTTTCAGGATTCTTCTTTCTCGGCGATAAAATTCTTAACGTTATCCAAGGTGATCTGGATGTCCCTTTTGACGGTTCCTGGTTCTCCGAGTTTTTTTCCTTCTTGTCCATTGATGGTATATGTGATTCCTCCTGCGTTTCCTATATGGATCAAAAATTCTTGAAGTGCTTTGATCTGAAGGCGATCCCCTGGAATCTTGATCCCGCTGTCCAGCATTTCATTATCGGCATAAATCTCCAGCCACGTTTCCTGCTCAACTATGATCTCTATGTTCAATCCTTGTTGTTCGGCCTCTGGTTCTTCTTGCTCGATGGGGGGCAGGGCTATCGGTTTTTCTTGTGTTTCTTGAACGGCCGGCTGAATTCTTGAATTGTCGGGTGGGGGGCTCTTTTCCTTTCGGAAAACAAAATACATGATGATGATGAGCGCGATAATACCCAAAACCATCAATGCAAAAAACCTTGAGATCTTTTTTTCTTTTGGGCTGGAGTCAAGACTTTCGCTAATGTCAGTCTTATTATTTATGTCTGATACATCTGGAGTTTCCTCGGTTTGTTTACTTTCAATGAAGGTGTTCAAGACACTTTGTTCATCCAAGCCCAGATAGCTTGCATATGTGCGGATAATGCCTCTTATAAAAAATTGTTCGGGCAACATATCAAACCGGTCTTCCTCCAAAGCGCGCAAAAATCTTAGGTTAATTTTTGTTGTATCTGCGATTTCCTTGAGAGAAATCCCCCGGAGTTCACGTTCTCTCTTGAGTTCCTGCCCGATGGATGCCATTTTCTCGAATTGTAGGATAAGAGGCCTCTAAAGTCAATCTTTACAGCCTTTTCGGGCACTCGGCCTCAGGATTTTAGGAATTTGGCGATAGAACTAAGGCTACCGAAGAATCCGATTACGGCTCCTGAGAAAATGAGTGCACTGCTTTGTGAAAATGTGAGATAACGGAAATTGATCAACTCTTTAAGGATGCCTAAGGAGGAACCGAGATAGACGGGGAACAGCTTTATCACGATAAACAGAAGCAGGAGAGAGAACAGTCCTCCAAGGGCTCCAAGGAGAATCCCTTCAGTCAAAAAAGGGATTCTGATGAAAACATTCGTACCTCCAACAAAGCGTAGAATTTCTATCTCATCCTTTCTAGCGATAACATTGAGTTTGATGACATTGGATACGATGAAAAAGGAAGCCAGGATCAGAATGCCGCCGAGAAAAAAACCGACTGCTCTTGCCAACCGACTGAAGGAGTTCATTTTTTCTACCCATTCTTTGTTGAATTGGACATCCTCGATCCCTTTCATTTTCCTCATTTTATCGATAAATGGCTGGGCATCTTCGTATGTGAGATCTTTTTCACGGAGAGTTATCTCATAAGAAGATGGAAAAGGATTTATCTTGAGATTTTCCACGATTCCATGGAGATCAGGAAATCTAGTCTGGAATTTTTCCATTGCCTCTTTTGCATCCACGAACTGAGTTTTTTGCACGAGAGGTGAATTATCCAATTCCTGCGTGATCGCCTCCCTTTCAACAGGGGATATGTCATTCGTCAGGAAAAAAACAACGGCCATATCTTGGGAGAGCTGTTGAGCGATATATCGAAGATTGTTCGAAAGCGAAACAAAAATTCCTACAATAAGGAAGGAAAGACATATGATCGTGACTGAGAATACATTACGGGCTCTGAATTGCCAGAGATTGTTCAAAGTTTCTCTCTGAAAATGTTTGAATTTTTGTGTGATCAAATGTTTTCCTCTCTCAAGAGCTTCCCTTTGTACAAAAATACGATCTTTTTACCGAAATGCCGGATCAATTCTCGATCATGAGTGCAAATGATGACGGTGGCTCCCTTTTTATTGATCTCCGAGAACAGACTCATGATTTCAAAAGCGAGTTCTGTGTCCAGATTCCCAGTGGGCTCATCAGCCAGAATTATATTAGGGTTATTCACCACCGCTCTTGCGATGGCGACTCTTTGCTGTTCCCCATATGAAAGGTGGGAGGGATATTCCCACATCTTGTGATTGAGATTGACCATCCTGAGAGCATTGAAAACCCTGCGTCGTATTTCCTTCCTTGGGTAACCGAGAACTTGGAGAACAACGGCAACATTGTCGAACACCCTTTTATGAAATAGCAAACGAAAATCTTGAAACACGATTCCCATGGTGCGCCTGAGTCTGTAAATCTTGTGATCGGAGATACGTAATATATTTCTGCCATCTACGACGATCTGGCCATGAGTGGGGAAGATTTCGCGGAATATGATCTTGAGAAGGGTAGATTTTCCTGAACCGCTGGGGCCAGTCACGAAACAAAAATCGCCTTGGCTGACTTTTATCGTGACATCTTTTAATGCCCAGTCCGGTTTCTGGTATTGTTTCCATATGTGATAAAGTTCAATCATCAGTTAGAGGAAGATTATAGCACAATGAATGAAGGAATCGACATTTTTATGGTTAGTAAACATGAATAAAACTGGATTATTCACGACCCGCCCCGCCCCAACATGAAGGTGGCGGCGAAATGGTAGCCTGAGAAGCTGTAGTGAACTACCGCAAACAGGCTACAATGAAGCCGCCAACCCACCCCGCCCAGCAATATTGACTCGCCCGTAGGGTAAGAAGTTCCGATAAATTAAGTAATGGATATGAAATTTTTAATTTTAGGGAGAGAAAGTATCGGAACTTTTTATGAATAATTCAGGTTAGGGGATGAAAAGATACATGAACCATCCAAACAACAAAGCTCCCGCAACCATGATCAGAAACAGAGAAACAAAGTATCGAATTTGTGCTTTTCTCTCGCGTCTGCGGATGATAGCTAAAACAACACACACAAATAATGCATAGATGATCAAAGAGAGCAGATGGCTTTTTAAAATCATGTCTTTTTTTCCAAAGCAATATCGTACGCATCAAGAGCCACGAGATAGTTTAGAAGACCAGCTCCCGCAATGTATGCTGTGCCGAATTCAAAAGTGGTGCTTTTTAGATTCCCCAAACCGAAGGTGAGAATTTTTGATAGAAAATAATAGAATCCAATTCCTAAATCAGAAAAGAAACCAAGGATTGTAAGAGGATTTTCTGTCTGGAAGGAGTATATTCTTCCTTCAAGAATTAGGCCGAGAGCGAACATGGCTGTGATGCATGTAAAAAAGATGAGTCCTCTCCAATATTTTTTCAAGACAACATGACCAAATCCGGGTATAAACCAACCCAGTACCAAACATGTTAATGATTTGACTTTCATTTTTGAGTAAAAATGATAATAGATATCACAAATCAAATCAAGAACAAAATGAGATCCTTGGGAAAGTTCGTGTAGTTTAGGAAATTATTGCATGTCCTAGGGAGTTTCATTATAATGAATAATTGTTTCTCGAGGGTGATAAGCCCAGAGAATAAAAATAATCCAACATAGGAGGGATAGAATGGCTGAAGAGGGAAAAACGTATGTTTGCCATCTGTGTGGTCAAGAAGTGCTCGTTACCAAATCTGGTGTTGGCACACTCGTGTGCTGCAACGAGCCGATGGAAATCAAAGAAGAATAGACAGACTGAACGAATAAGGAGCAAAAATGGATCTAAGAAATTATGAAGACATCATAAAGTTTGCCATAAGCAGGGAAGAGGCGGCCATCGATACTTACGGTGATATGAGCGAGAAGACGAAGACTCCTGGATTACGGGAACTTCTTCTCGATCTGAAAAGCGAAGAGGAAAATCACAAGAAACTCCTTGAGGAAATTTCTGATGAGCAAATCGCATCATTCAAGTCAGAAGAGGTCATTGATTTAAAAATATCCGATTTTTTGACAGAAGAGCCTCCAAGTGAAGATATGAACTTCCAAGATCTTCTTATTTTAGCAGCGAAAAAAGAGCAAGAAGCTGTGGAATTGTATACAAAGTTGGGAGCAGGTTCCGAAAACGAGGAGTTGAGAAAGTTGTTTGACTTTTTGATCTCACAGGAAAAGACACACAAGTTGAAACTGGAATCAGAATACGAAAAGCACGTTTTGGAAGGATACTGACTTTGGATTCGCTGAAACAATAACATAAAGGAGAAGAATGATGGAAAAATGGGAATGCACAGCATGTGGTTTCATCTATGACCCAGAAAAAGGCGATCCAGATAACGGGGTCGAGCCCGGAACCGCATTCGAAGATCTTCCCGATGATTGGGTTTGTCCCCAGTGCGGAGTCGGGAAAGACTATTTCCAGAAGATGTCTTGACACATTCCAGAGATCGAAGCATGCGTGTTTTAGTGGTAGGGAACGGCTTAGCCGGGACCATTGCATCAAAAACACTCCGTGAACTTGATCCGACAGCCGATATCCATATTTTTGCTGAAGAAAATTACCTTTATTATCCCCGCCCGAATTTGATCGAATTCCTGGCGGGTAATGTTTCACAAGATAACCTGTTTGCGTTTTCAGAGGAATGGTTTGCAGAAAAGAACATTTCCATTCATCTCGATAAGCAGGTGAGTAAGATTCATCCCGGATCCAAAGAAATCGAGCTGGCTGGAGGGAAAAAAGAGCCCTATGATGTTTTGCTCTTGGCAAATGGCGCATCGTCTTGGGTCCCACCGATCATGGGAGCCGAGAAGGATGGGGTTTTTACCCTCAGGACTTTGGATGATGCTCTTCTCATCCTCGATTGGATCAAGGACAATCCTGATGTGGTGATCATCGGGGGCGGTTTGTTGGGATTGGAAATTGCCCGCGCCACCAGGATAAGAGATGCAAAGGTCCAAGTTGTGGAGTTTTTCCCGCGTCTTCTCCCTCGACAGCTTGATACCGAAGGTGCCTCTGTGCTGCAATCTCAGATCGAAGACATGGGAATCGAAGTTCATCTGGGCATTACGACCGAAGAAATCCTTGGGGCAGGAAAAGTCGAAGGTCTTAGGTTCAAAAATGGAGAAGCACTGGAAGCACATACCGCTATTGTGGCAGCAGGAGTTAGGCCAAACATCGGATTGGCAGCAAAGGCAGGCCTCGAAACGGACAAAGGCATCATTGTCGATGATACCCTAAGGACAAGCTCCCCGAATATTTTTGCAGCCGGTGATTGCGTGCAGCACAGAGAAAGGATGTATGGGATCATCCCGGCCTCGTTTAACCAGGCCAGATCAGTGGCGTTCAATATGGTGGGACAAGAAAAAAAATACTCGGGGACCGTTCCCTCAAACACTTTGAAGGTCGTTGGTTTGGACCTAACCTCCATTGGACTCGTGACTCCAGAAGAAGGGACTTGCGAAGAATTCAGGAAAATAGTCAAAGAAGAGGGGATTTACAAAAAAGTCGTCGTTCAAAATGGGAAAATTGTCGGAGCCATATGGATGGGAACGAGAGAAAATGTGAACGAGATCAATCGATTGATCCTTCAACAGATCGATATCGAACAGTGGAAAGGATCTTTGATGGATGAGGATTTTGATTTTTCAGTCCTATGAAGCTTAAAATAAGTATCCTTCTCCTGGCAATATTTATTTTTGTGACCCCTGTTCTGAGCCAAATTACGGGGTATGTTTCGGGTAATTATTTCAAAAGCGAAAAAGAAGGGGATTATTACAAGGGCACTTTCAAAAATCCTTTGTTCGGGCTGATTTTTTCAGGCGATATTTCCACTGGTTTTGCGTATGGAGCTGAGTTCCGAGTAACCGATGTCTCTCATGTAGAGATCGATCAAGCCTGGGTGGGGATCACTTCCTCGGAAGCTTTCCGTCTTCAGGGAGGCCTTTACCTCGTTCCTTTCGGGATTTACAACCGGATAAACAGGCCGCACCAAAAAACCTTGATCAATTCACCGTTGCACGTGGAGTTTTGCTACCCCGAACGGTGGAGGGATATAGGGGTGTTGGTGGATGGCATGATCGGAGGTTTTGTTTACCAAGGGTATTTTGGCAATGGCCTGAGTGAGGGAATCAATCTACAGGACGGTCAACAGTTCGAGGACAACAACAAGGATAAAGGAAAAGGGGGACGAGTGGGTTGGAGATTCAGCCAAGGTTTCGAGCTGGCTTATTCCATCAACACAGGAAAATACGATGATGGGAACAGTCGTAATTTGATCCTTCATGGTGCGGATGTGAATTGGATGACTGAGGACTGGCAGATTTTGGGCGAATACACAAAGGCTATCATCAAAAATCCGGAAGACTTTGCAAATGGAGAAGCCGAAGCCTATTTTGTGCAGGCGACGATATTCATGGGAATGATACAACCTTTTGCCAGCTACCAAAAAATAAAATACGTAGATCCTTACCACGGACCGGGCTTTTCTCCAACATTCGGACCTGGAGATGGGATATCCATCGATAGGAACCGTTGGGCACTTGGTGTGATTTATATACCTATTCCCAATATCTATGTTTCATTCGAGTATGACTTCAATCGGGAGAAAATAGACATCAAAAATGATGATTCCTGGGCTGTCCAAGTGGCTGTCAGTTTTTAAGCTTGTTTCATGATGTGACTTCTGATATTAAAATACAGTAATTATCGAGAGAAGGTTTATGGCAAATATCGTTGTGCTAGGTACCCAATGGGGTGATGAGGGAAAAGGCAAGATTATAGATCTTATCGCTCCATCGTTCGATGTGGTCGCGCGCTCTCAGGGAGGCCATAACGCTGGCCACACAGTTTATATCGATGGCAAGAAAATCGTCCTCCATCTTATCCCTTCAGGGATTCTGCGTTCGGATAAACTCTGCATCATCGGAAATGGAGTCGTCATCGATCCTGCGGCTTTTCTTGATGAATTGGCAGATTTGAAAAGTTTTGGGATAAAAAATGATGAAAATGTGGCGATCAGCAAAAAAGCACATCTGATTCTTCCATACCATTCCCTTGTCGAAAAGATCAGTGAAAAAAAACTAGGAGCCAAAAAAATAGGGACAACCTCTAGAGGAATAGGCCCGGCATATCAAGATAAGGCGGCTCGTTTAGGTATTCGAGCCGGAGACCTGCTCAATCTTTCGGTGCTCAAGGAAAAGATCGAGCAGAATGTGGATGAAAAAAATATTTATCTGGCCCATTTCGGTGAGAAAAAGCTGAATAAAGAACGAGTATTCGAGGAATATGCAGCTTATGCTCATCGTTTGGAGAAATACATCAAAGATATTTCTCTTCTCCTCGATGATTGTATTAGACAGAAAAAACCAATCCTGTTTGAGGGGGCGCAAGGCACTCTTCTGGATATCGATCACGGCACATATCCATATGTCACCTCCTCCAACTCAACGGTCGGGGGGGTTTGTACAGGATTGGGCGTGGGCCCGGATAAAATTGACGCTGTTATCGGCATCACAAAAGCCTATACCACGCGGGTTGGGAGCGGCCCTTTTCCGACCGAGGCACGGGGAGAGAAAGGGCGTCTCTTTATGGAAAAGGGGAATGAATATGGTGCCACGACAGGGAGACCCCGGAGATGTGGGTGGTTTGATGCTGTTGCTGTATCATATTCCTGCCGAATCAATGGCATAAAAAGAATCGTGTTGACCAAGTCCGATGTCCTCGATGCCCTTGATGAGATACTTGTGTGTGTGGGATATAATTACAAGGGTGAAAGGTTGAGAAGTTTTCCATCCGAGATATGGGAACTTGCGGAAGTGGAGCCTTTGTTCAAAAAGATGAAAGGGTGGGCTGAGCCCGTTTACGGAATCAGAGAGTATTCTTCTCTCCCCCAAGCATTTAAAGACTATGTTAAACTAATCGAAGATCTCATCCAGGCTGATGTTTCCATCATTTCTACAGGGAAGGATAGAAAAGAGTCCGTATTGATTGAAGAAAACCTAAAATCGTTAATGGACTTGGACAAAATAAAAGCTGAACTTTAACATATCCCTCGCCATGAATACCGGACCGATGCAATGGATTGAGATCGATAGTTCTGCCCTCACCCACAATATCCACCAATTTCGCCGGTTGATCGGGAAAGACAGAAAACTAATGGCTACGGTAAAAGCCAATGCCTATGG
>Ga0114922_10001498_pt1 | contig 22322 bp, 19 predicted proteins | sample AartaG_FD_100975 | JGI IMG/M metagenome (GOLD analysis project Ga0114922, IMG submission 100975) | Deep subsurface microbial communities from Aarhus Bay to uncover new lineages of life (NeLLi) - Aarhus_00045 metaG | ecosystem: Environmental > Aquatic > Marine > Oceanic > Sediment | place... | reverse complement strand
TGGTACAGACTGGTAAATACCAAGTCCGGCTCTTTGCGGGCCTTTTCACCTATCCGTGTCAGATTTGTTCCCACTGAATTCTCACTCCTTGCATAGTGTCAGTGTTTCTCCTTTCACGGTCAACTCACCGTGGGGACCTTCGCTCAGCGGGGATTAGCCGCCTCATCGCTAGGCCATTGCGGCTCTCCGGTCCCCATCACTCGCGACGCGGCCTTCCCCTGCCCTCTTTTAACATTGGGCAGGGTACTCGGGTACTTCCATTGCGGCTGATTCCCCAAGAGCTCCTTGATCGTCGCTCGCCTGGTTACTTGCCTGTCGTTGTGCTGCTCGATGCTGTCTTAGACCCCGGGGTGTCGGCTTCGCACTCGTCTTTTACGCGCTCACCGCATGGCCTGCGCCCTAATGGAGAGGATCGGCACGTTCCCAAAATCAGTAGTTCTCGGGGCTATGTGTCAGATTCAGGGCTACACCCTTCACCTCGCTACACTCGTTTATTTGCCCTTGCGATTTCCACCGCCGGACATTACTCTACCGAGCGGCTGACTAAACCTTACTCAGGAGGGCCTGTACGCACCAGGGCGCCTTCCCTCTCGGCAGGCAACCATTGCCAGGTTACCCCATTACTCCAATACTCCATTCTGCCCACCCAGACCAAAATCTACAAAACATTACACCTTATTTAAGCGTAATAATAATAAAGGTAGAAAATCATGCGACCCAAATATCCACCAGCCATGTTCATCGTCACCATTATTCTCAGATGGTCGTCTTGCGAAACGAAAATTCTTTCCAGGTTTCCACGAATTTCATCCTTCGCCATGTACTCCCGAATCTACAGGGGAACTGTTGGCGATACGATACGGTCTGGGATGAATTGGAGCGTAAAAACGGAATTAATAACCAAAATGAGACCATGAACATATTGAGTTCTGTTTCCCAGAATATAACCATGTGGTCAACAGCGTATAATATGAAGACTGGTGATATTTCTGTGGTTATGGGCCGAAAATACAATTCGGTACATTCTTTCAAGTTGACTTTAAGAGAGGATTCCCCATGAAAAATATCATTAACCAATACGAGTGGGATTTCGTTATCATGCAGGGAGGATGTCAGAATATCGCTTATCCTGAGGATCACCACTTGATTTTTCCTCCCTATCAACAACATCCCGTTGCCCCTGCTTTACGAACATTATATAATAAAATTAAAAATAATTGCGAAATACGGAGGATATCATGAAAACCTTTAAATATCTGATTGTCTGGTTGCTCATCTACACTTACGTTCTACCATTGGTGGCCCAAACTGACGAAGAAAATCCGATTCGCATTCAGAGACTCAGCGATCGGGTTCTTGTCCTGACCGAAGTTTCACCCATGGAGAACATTATCGTTGCTTTAGCGACTCAAAAAGGATTGGTGGTTGTGGACGCAACTGGTTCACCTTTCACGGCCAAATTGATCCGAAAGATAATCGAGAAAGAATTCGGACGCAACGATTTTGCCTATCTCATCGATACCCATCACCATTGGGACCACGCCTGGGGAAATCAAGTATTTTCGGATGCGAAAATTATCGGACACACCAATTGTGTCCAAAACATTCTCAGAGACGGCGCCAACATGAAACGCACCGCAGAAAATTTCGGCCGAACTCTGAACGAATTACAAAACCAGCTTCAAAACCTCCCACCAGACTCCGATGAAGCCGCCAGACTTCGTTTACGTATTCGCTTTACGAAGCGGAATTATGAGGGAATAAAGGAAGGTTATATTACTACGCCGCCCAACATCACATTTAACGACCGAATGACATTAAATCTTGGTGATCTTACCTTGAAGCTCACCTTTTTCGGACGTGCCCATTCTGGTAGCGATATCCTCATCCATGTCATCGAAGAAGAACTGCTCCTCACGGGCGATCTGTTCCTGGATATCGGCTGGCTTCCCCTTTTTGCGGGTCAGGCTACACTGGATATCCCCAGATGGATCGATGTCCTCAGTACTGTATTAGACGGTGAGGATAAAATCACACAGGTAATCCCGGGTCATCGCAAGATCTGGACTCGTGAAAAATTCGATATGTGGCGGGACTATATCGTCAATCTCTGGGAGGGGGTCAACAAAGCAAAAGACGAGGGATTATCCATCGAAGCGGTACTGACCCGTTTCCCTCTGGAAGAGAAATATTATTATCTCAAAGATCTGGGACACACTGACGCGACACTCAACCGCTTCCAGAGGCGGAATGTGGAAGCCTTCTGGAGACAGCTCTTCGAATCCGCCGCATCAATCATAGAACAGACCATGGAAACATCAGGAATCGACGCAGCGATACAAAAATATCGAATCCTTAAAACAGGTGGTTCAAATAAATACTTTTTTGGTGAAAACGAATTCAACGCTTTCGGATATCGGTTGATGGGAACCGGGAAGGTCAAAGAGGCCATCGAAATCTTCAAACTCAATGTAGAAGCCTATCCCGATTCATGGAACGTTCACGACAGTCTGGGTGAAGCTTACATGAATGATGGACAGAAAGACCTGGCGATCAAGTATTATGAGAAATCCATAGAACTGAATCCGGATAATAAAAACGGTAAAGAGACGCTCAAGAGGCTTAAAAGTCAGGCACCCGATGGATCATAGTCCTATGAAGGCGTCTACCGAGTGGCCGGAGAAATCCTTATCGGATATCAAATCGGAGGAACGGCCATGGCCATCACGTCCCTGATTGCCAACCGGATTCCTTTCACACCCGAACTATCGGTCAAAGGAGACGATCGATGAAATCCTACAGAACGATTTTACCCGTGTTTCGGGATTGGGATTCAAGACAAAATTGAATATTGGAGAGAAACGTATCATGCAAAATTCAATAATATGTAAGATTGGAGATGAGGGCCGATGAATTGTTATAAAATAATAACGGCTTTTTCTTTGTTGATTTCTTCATCAGGTTGTTTGCAACAAGCTGAAATTGATTACATCGGCCAGGAACTCCCTGGTTCAACACCGATGATCTTTGCGCCGGGAATCGTCTCAACAGAACTTGATGAATACGGCTGTACAATGTCTCCAGATGGTAATTGCCAAAACAGTTGATGATTTGCATAAAAGATTGAATATTTTAGGAAAGAAGAAGCATGACTCATTTGCGTAAATATCCTATCATTTTAAAGTTAACATTACTGATCACCATGAACGGATTTACACAGACAGCCGTCGAGAAATTGATTACCTTCGAGAGACTCAGCATGTAACAGTCAGTCAAAATGGAACACTTTATTTCCATGCGAATAATTATAAAGACGGCAGGGGTGCCGCGGATATTTACCGGTCACGATTTGTAAATGACCGTTACATGAAACCCGAAAATCTCGGAGATTCTATTAACAGCAAATATCCGGATTCGTGTCCATGCATTGCACCGGATGAGAGTTATATCGTTTTTCAGTCCGTGAGACCCGATAATTACTCTCCGGGATTCAACCTCTATGTAAGTTTCCGGAATGCTGATGGGTCCTGGGCAAACGCTAAAAATTTGGGAAAAAATATCAATGTGCAAGAAGCAGCAATACCAAAACTATCCCCGGACGGGAAATACCTGTTTTTTAAAAGAGAAGGTGAGATCTACTGGGTGGATGCGAAGATCATTGAAGAATTGAAACCGGATGAATTGAAGTAATGGAGGTAAAGTTATGACTGTGTTTAATAAAATAAAAACATTCGTTTTTGTCTTATTTTTTCTTTTATTTCAGTGGATAATCACTCCACTTTTCAGCCAGGCCCCGTGGCCGACGGAGAAATGGCCAAGATCCACACCGGAAGAACAGCAGATCAATCCAAAACAATGGGATGATTTGGTACGCCGGATACGTGATGAGAATGAATGTCCCTACTTGCACAGTCTCTTAATTATCAGGAATGGTTATTTGGTTTTGGAAGAATATTTTGACGGTTTCGATGCAGAAACCGTCAATTCCTTGCAATCGGTGACCAAAAGCTTCACGTCCGCTGTGATGGGCATTGCCATCGAGCAGGGTAAAATCAAAGGTGTTGATGAAAAAGTACTCGATTTTTTCCCGGACATTCATGATATCGAAAATATGGATGACCGTAAAGCATCGATGAAATTCCGAGATCTTTTAACCATGAGGAGTGGGACCGATTACACCGAAGGTTACTCCGGTTCCCCCCACAGTCAATTGAATCGCCTCGAGAGCGGTTGGGATCGTTTTTATTTGAACAGACCAATGGTTTGTAAACCGGGTACCCGTTTTCGTTATGATAGCGGAGGTGTCATTCTCATGTCTGCCATGCTTAAAAACCGTACCGGAATGCATGTCGATGCTTTTGCAGAGAAGACCCTTTTTGCTGCCTTGGGAATCAAGAAAAGTCGCTGGATTAAAAACCGGGAGGGGCATCCACATACAGGCGGAGGACTCTCCCTGAGGCCCCTGGACATGGCTAAATTTGGCCTGCTCTACCTGAGACATGGGAAATGGGAAAACAAACAGGTTGTACCGGAATGGTGGGTTAAGGAATCATACAAAAAGCAGGTCACATTTAACGGCCGAAATAGAAGACGGCATACTGGTTATGGATATCTCTGGTGGATACAGGAACCGGATCCGGAAGGTTCGGGAAAACACGATATCTATTCAGCAAGGGGACACGGTGGACAGTTCATCTTCATTATCCCGGAACACAAAATGCTGGTCGTCACAACCAGTGAATCACAACACAACGCCGGTTTGCAAAAGCCAATCGACTTTCTTTACAGTCATATTTTACCCGCATTGCATCGTTAAATCACCACTTTTCACAGGGAACACAATTATGCGTTTTTATAGTTGAAAAAAAGGAGATGAGATGAGTAAGAGAAGGATATTTATCTCTTTAATATTGTTGACCCGTTTAACACCTGTCATATCTCAGGCAATACACGATGTCGTTCAACAAGGGAACCTGGAAAAAATTAAAACAATTTTAACAGACAAGCCTGGATCAATTGAAACTCAAGATCAGGCAGGACGCAGACCCTTGCATTTTGCAGCGAATTCGGGGCACACTGAAATTGTAAAATATCTCATCTCTCAAGGGGCCGATATACATGCAATAACCCATGCGAACACAACTGTATTGCATTATGCGGCTTTGAATGGTAGTCTCGAGATTGTCAAACTACTTGTCGAAAAAAGTGTGGAGATTGATATCAAAAATATTCAAGTTGCGACACCTATGTACTATGCTGCGTCCAGGGGACACAGGGAGATCGTCCAATACTTCATCGATAAAGGTGCAAAAGTCGATGCTTTGGATAGAGAAGAAGGCACACCGCTTCATTCGGCAGCTCAGGCAGGGCATGTTGAAGTCGTACAACTGTTAATCGAAAAGGGGGCAGAAAAGAAAAAAAAGGATACAAACGGCCTCACGGCACTCCATTTCGCCTGCACAAACGGAAATAAAGAACTGGTGAAATTTCTCGTTAAAAACAGATTAAAAATCGATGATCCGGATAATTACGGAAAAACGCCCATTTATTATGGCGCATATCGAGGGCATAAAGAGATCGTGGATTTCCTGATCTTAATGAACGACAGAAATATTCGTAATACATGCATGGATGGTAGCACGTTAATGCATGCAGCCGCAAGCGGTGGACTCGAAGCATTTGTTAAACGACTCGTAAGAACAGGGCTGAATATCAACAGTCGAGATATCTTTGGTTCAACACCACTTCATTTTGCTGCAAAAAACGGTCATACGAAAACGATCGAGGTCTTAATCGAGATGGGAGCCGACGTTAATATAAAAAACAGTTCTGGACAAACACCTTACCATGCCGCAATAACGAGTGGCCATAATGAAACTGCTGAAATACTTGCCATAAAAGGTGCCTCTACTCAGGCATGGGAATTCCCGACCTTAAAGGGAGATTATCTCGGACAAGATAAACCCGGATCGACGCCCGAACTTTTTGCACCCGGGATTATCTCCACGAGTGAACGAAACGAACGAGATGTATCCTTTACCTCGGATGGGAATGAATTCTACTTCACTCTATGGGGGAACAACCAACCCTGGAATATCATGGTGATGCAACGCACACATGATCGCTGGACAGAATCCCAAAGGGCCTCTTTTTCCGGACAATACCTGGATGCAGAAGCTTACTTCACTCCAGACGATCAGAAAATTTTCTTCATATCGAACCGTCCGAAACGTGGGACCGGGAATCCTGGGACATGGGAAATTTGGCATGCAGAAAGAAACAACAGTGGTTGGTCCGAACCAATACTGCTCGGTTCTCCTTTTGAAGGAGGCTTTTATACGACATTTACCAATAACTGGGTGATGTACTTTACCTTGAACGATGATCTTCATCGTGCAAGATATATAAATGGGAAATTTGAAGAACCCGAAAAGCTCGGAAATAATGTAAACACATCCGAGGGTGAATATAATGCTTTCATAGCTCCTGACGAAAGCTATATCATATTTACATCTGTTGGTTTGAGTGATAGTTACGGCGAAGGAGACCTCTACATCAGTTATCGAAAAGACGATGATACATGGACAAAGGCAGAAAACATGGGACCCAAAATAAATTCCTTTGCCCGCGATTACTGTCCCAGTGTGAGTCCGTGTGGGAAATATTTTTTCTTCTCCTCCCGGAGATATGGCACGGAGGATATTTTCTGGGTCGATGCAAAAATCATCGAAGAATTAATACCGGAAGAATTAAGGAAAGGAGACGAACTATGAAGTACAAAAGGATGTTATTTATTTTTACAGGTTTCATCTTAATTTTAGCGCTCGGCTGTGCGAAGAAGGATGATTTTCCTGTTTTAAAAGGTCCCTATCTCGGCCAGAAACCGCCTGGCCTGACGCAGGAAATATTTGCACCGGGGTTTATTTCAACAGGATTATCAGAAGCAGTTTGCTGTTTTTCCCCGGATGGAAAAGAAGTATATTGGAATATAGCATATGACATAAAAAAGGATGCCAAGGCATGTATTGTATATTCCAAGATTGAAAATGGGAAATGGACACTACCTGAGTTCATAAATTTTACTAATATGGAATATGTGGTGGCTTACCCATTTCTTAGCTACGATGGTGAAGAGTTGTACTTCATTACCAATGAGCCTACCAACTTACCTGATTTGAAAGATGAATACAATATCTGGGTTGCCAAAAGAAATGGTGACAAATGGGACACTCCTGTTCCTTTGCCTTATCCTGTAAATGGCAGAGGGATTACTTCAGGCCCTTCCGTGACAACTTCAGGTGTGCTCTACTACACCCTGATCACAGAGAAAGAACAGGCAATATACCGATCCAGGTATATTGACGGAAACTATACTGAGCCTGAACGGCTCCCCGATGCGGTTAATTCCACCGATAATCAGTTTGATGGTGTAATAGCCCCTGATGAAAGTTATATGCTTCTTCCAGTGTATAATAGATCAGATTCCTACGGATCTGTTGATTTGTATGTTACGTTCAGAGATGAGCATGATAACTGGACTCCTGTGGTTAACCTTGGTAATGAGATAAACACAAAACGAGTGGAATCGGCAGCACGAATTTCACCTGACGGTAGATACATTTTTCTTACCGGACTTTATATCACCCATAACTGGGGGAATGAATCATTAAGTTACTCAGATATTATGAATTACTTTACAAAACCAGGGCATGGAAGGGCAGATATATATTGGATCTCTACAAAAATCATTGAAGAGTTGAAACCGGAGGAGTTGAAATAATATGGAGAAGAGAATGAAACATATATCGACATTGCTCATCTTTTGTCTCTTGGAAACCTGTCTGTCTTTTTGTCAAAATCAAACACCGAAAAAGGAATTTTCAAATTATCAAGAAATGCGTGCACATTTTGGCAGCCTGTATCAGGCAAAAGAATACCAGGAGGCAGCGGAACTCTTAGAGAAGCACCTTGATCGTTTTCCTGACCATCTCCTGGCCAATGCCTATAACCTGGCATTCGTCTATGGGCATTTGGAACAGTATAAAGAGGGCATTCAGGCTCTGCAGTATGCCCTGGACCGTGGGGTTTGGTTCAGTATCTACGCGTTTGGTCAGGAAGCCTGGGCCCCCTATAAGGAATTAAAAGAATTTGATCAAATATTAACCCAGAACGAAACATTGAGACAGGAGGCCCAAAAATTGGCCAAACCCGACCTTCTGGTCGTCACTCCGGAAGGATATAAAAAAGAAGAAAAATATCCCCTCTTTATCGCGCTGCACGGAGGCGGCGGCAACATTGCAGACTTCAAGAACGCATGGAAATCTGAAAAAATGGGTAATGAATTCATCACGGCGTATTTACAATCCTCCCAAATCGTGGCTCCCAACGGTTTCAGTTGGACCGAGGATATCGAAATTGCCAAAAAGGAAATCATCGATGCTTACAATAAAATTATCAAAGAACATTCCATCTATACGGATCGAGTCATCATCGGTGGATTTTCTTCGGGCGGCATTGCGGCCATGGCAGTCACCTTGTGCCATTCGATTCCCGTGAGCGGTTTTATCGCCTTGTGTCCGGCCAAACCCGAAAGTTTTACCGACGATAAGATACTGGCAGCAAAAGTAGGAAACGTTCGCGGTACCATCCTAACCACCGAGATGGATCCCCGTTTATCAGTCCAGAAGGAGATGGTGGAGGATTTGAAACGACTCGGATTTCAGTATCAGTTTGTCGTAACACCCAATATCGGCCATTGGTTCCCCAAGGATCTCAATGTGAAAATAGACCATGCCATTGACCATATCAGATATAAGTGAGGGTAAACATGATTGAGAAGTCTTCATACCCGATTTTATTCATATCATTATTAGGATGCTTCGTTTTTTATTGTTCAAAGACGAACAGTACAAAAAAAATCGCGACATTCCCTGAATTGACCAATCCGTACCAACATATCTGGGCCGATAAGGATCAACTTTTTATTTCCGATGGAAAAGGACCGGAAGATAAAAAGACGACCATTCATGTCTACTCTTTGAAGGACTTCAGCTTTCAGGCCAACTTCGGAGGATCTGGTGAGGAACCGGAAAAATTTCTTGTCACACCAGACCATAGCGTGACCCTCATCGTTGAACCCAATCGTCTCATTGTGGGCAGTGGCGGAAGGGTTTCCTTCTTTACAAGAGATGGAGAATTCAAATCAGAACTCAAACACAACAGAGACAGCTTTTTCTATCATCCTGTTGGAGAGATGTTCATCGGAAGACAGGGGATTCGAGAAAATAACATTGACTATTATACGGTGAACGGTGAATCTCTATGGCTCAGATTTAAAAAAACTAAAGGAAGTTTATCGTATCGAAAATCAATGCCAACCTTCCACCAAAAAGAACCGTATATTCACATATGCTCTCTTTTTCCAACCGTACAAAAACCATATCTATATAAAAGGAGGGAGCGTCGAATTTGTCATGGATGTGTACGACGCCAATGGCAAACATATCCGAACCATTAAACAGGATTGTCCCAGATAACGTGTAACCGAGGAACATAAACAAGGCGTCCTAAATGGGTACAAAAACCATCCCCTTTTCGATAAATTTTTTGAGGAATTAGAATGAATCCATCCGCCCAAGGACATAATCAAATAGAACGAAAAATCGGTTTATTCACGGCCACCAGCATTGTCGTGGCCAACATGATCGGAGCCGGGATATTCACAACCTCAGGCATTATGGCCGCAAACCTCCCTGATTCCGGATGGGTTATTCTATGCTGGCTGGTGGGAGGCTTCATCGCCCTTGCGGGTGCCCTCTGCTACGCCGAATTGGCCACCCGCATGCCCGATGAGGGGGGTGAGTATCTCTACCTGAGAAGACTCTATCATCCGGCTCTGGGATTCCTCACCGGCTGGACCAGCTTCGTCGTAGGATTTTCTGTTCCCGTGGCGGCCTCTGCCATTGCTTTTTCCTCCTACCTCTGTGCTGGTCTTGAAAACCAACTGCCGGTCATGGATCCATCCCATCTCAACCTCCTGCAAAAAGCGATGTCTATTATCATCATCTTCATCTTTACAGGGATACATTACCTCGGTATCCGTATCGGATCAGGTGTGCAGAATGTTCTCACTTTCTTAAAAGTACTCCTGGTGGTGGGGCTGGCTTCATTGGGATTGATTTTTGGAAAGGGAGACTGGTCCCAAATTGCTTTCAAAACAAGCGGATCGATCCGGGGACTGGCCATTGGTACATCCATGATGCTCGTCGGATTCGCCTACAGCGGCTGGAATGCCAGTGCCTATATTGCCGGTGAGCTAAAGAAGCCGCGTAGAACCCTTCCCCTTTCATTATTTACCGGCACTCTTATCGTCGTCGTCATCTATGTGGCCATCAACCTCTTCATCTTTCACTCTACTCCCTATACCGAGCTTCAAGGAACGATCACCGTGGCTGAAACAGCATCTGTTCGGGCTTTTGGCCCATGGATGGGTAACGGACTGAGCATCCTGATCGCCTTTGCCCTGTTATCCTCACTGAGCGCATACATTCTCATCGGTCCGAGAGTCTATTTTGCCATGGCCCGTGATAAGTTATTCTTTCCCTTTGCTGCCCGTGTACATCCGAAATACGGTGTGCCAGGCCGTTCCATCCTCATCCAGGGTTCTCTCGCAGTGGTCATGGTACTCGTCGGTTCCTTCGAGCAGCTTCTGGTGTATATGGGTTTTGCGCTCAGTATCTTTCCCTGGCTGGCAATAACCGGTATTTTCATTGCTCGGCGAAGGGGTCTGGGTGATTCCAATGTCGTGAAAGTCTGGGGATATCCCTCGGTACCCATATTTTATTTAATCACCAGTCTGGGATTGATGCTGGTGGCATATGTCAACAGGCCCCTGGAATCTTCCATTGCCATCATGACAGTGCTATTGGGCATCCCATGTTATTTTCTCTGGGCTAAGAGAATGAATATTGAATGAACCGAGAATTTCGAATTAAATATTATTATTTACTTTGCGTTCTCTGTACCCTATGTGGCTCTTTTAATCAACTTAACAGGAGGTAAAAATGGAAAGACGAAAATTCTTAGGAAAATCAGGTTGTGGACTCGCCGCTCTTATGGCTGCTCCCATCTCTCTCGACTCAAATGCGTCGGGAGGCCAGGCCAACCGAAGAAGGTACCAAATCGAGGTCGAAATTTATGAGAACAAGAAGAATCGACAGTGCCACAAAGTAGGTGAAAAATTTAAATATCCGGATGATATTGGTAAGATATGTCCATGGTTTTTATCCAGTATGCACGATGCCCTCATACTTTTACAGCGGGGCGTCACATTATCCTGGAAATATGAAGACACTCCATATGAAAAAGTAATCGATCCCGATGGCGTGACCACGGAATATATCCGCTGTCCCGATCCGACGGCTAATCTCGTGGCAAAGATAATCAGAACAGTTGTGTAATTAAATTTTATGAGACCCCGGAGTTCATCATGTAAGGTTAAACTCCGGGTCCGTAACCGGTCTATCTAAAAATAGTAATAAAAATGACTTTGACTAAGGTCTAAATCGAAGGATTCCAGGTGATCGTCCGAATCAATTTAAAGAGGATGAAGGTAGTGTTTTCATTTTTTCAGCTCAACCATATCGCTCCCTCTCTAAATAAAAAACTTGCATACGGTTCGTTTTGTTTTATTCTTATCATCTCTGTGTTTTATCTAAGCTGTAACAAAGAAATCGTGCCAAAACCCTACAGGCCTTCTATTGCCCATGAAGCCTATCGCCTTTCCCTTGAGCAGGCCGGCCTCGCAGAAACTTCCCTGGGGAAAGATTGGATAGCGGCCTCAATAAATGCACTCAGAAGACCTGTTGAGATTGCCCTTCCCTTCAAGGAAGCATTTTACATCGATTCCACATCGGCTTTTGCCCTTGCCTACCAATTTAACGTTCTGAGGGGACAGAGAATCGAAATGGATGTCAATATCGATAGCCGACAGCCCATTCGGTTGTTCATTGACCTCTTTCGAGTGACAGGCGATTCCACAAAACCCTGGATTCAGGTTGCAAGCGCCGATGAAAATGAAAAGCGTTTCGAATTCGAGCCTCGACGTGATGCCCAATATATTGCTCGTCTTCAGTCCGAACTCCTGCGTGGGGGTCGATGCAATGTGACCATCCGTAAAATGGCCTCATTGGCTTTCCCTGTTCCCAAACGGAATAAAAAGTCGATATTGAGCTTTTTTGGCGATCCTCGTGATGGAGGTCGCAGAGAACACCATGGAGTGGATATCTTCGCATCGCGCCACACGCCCATCATCGCCCCTGCAAGGGCACAGGTCAGGCATGTCGGTGAATCAGGCATCGGTGGGCATGTGATTTGGTTGTGGGATTCAAAACGCCTTCTTTACTACTACTTTGCCCATTTACAAAGTGATCGTGTAGAAAAAAATACCTGGGTAGATGCGGGTCAGACGATTGGCACAATCGGAAATTCCGGTAATGCAAGGACAACCTCCCCACATCTCCATTTTGGGATATATGCCTCTGGAAGCGGACCCGTCGATCCCTATTACTTTATAACCAAGACCGATAGCATTCCTGACGACATCTCGGCCGATCTGGAAACGGTGGGGAAATGGGTGAGATCAAAATCCAATGCTTTGAAGTTAATGTCCTCCGGAGGATCTCATCTCAACCACTTCCCTTCCCTGAAACGCCACTCAGCGATGAAAGTTTTGGCAGCGGCAAAAAATATGTATCGTGTATCCCTGCCCGATGGATTTTCAGGATATATAGAAGCACAAGTTGTCGAACCCATGGAGACCCCCCTTCAGCATCGATCTGTTTCTGTGCCCCAGATTATCAGAGAGTACCCAGAGAAAGATGCCGTAGCAGTGGAATATTTAAATCCTGGCAAGGATTTCGTTGTTCTTGGGGAATTCAATGATCACTGGTTTGTTCGAGAGCAACAAGGACGAATGGGATGGATGGAAATTTCTCTGGCAACTTCGACTCGGAGTTCTTCTCAATAATGTTCCGTGCTGACAGAAAAGGACGAATGATGAAAAGACTCGACCATAAGGAAACCATGACATTCTTTACTATATTTCTATCCTTCAACCTTTTTACCATTTGTTCAAAGAACGAACCATCCTGTGAAATCGTCCCGGTAAATTTTGTGAAAAGTACCCAGGTGTTCGACTCCTTATCCACCTTCCAGACCGTTCTTGGCGATCTGGATAGGGATGGCGATTTGGACCTGGTATTCTCCATAAACGGCCCCGACGGTTGTCGGGTACTTTTCAATGATGGGAAGGGTTATTTTACGGAGAGTGATCAACGCTTAACAGACCAGGGTCATGGTGTGGGCATCGGCGATCTGGACAGAGATGGGGATCTGGATATGCTCATGACCTGCGCCGGTTACGATCATCTCAGCAAGATTTATTTCAATGAGGGGCAGGGCAAATTCACCGATTCCCAGCAGGATCTGGGTGATTTCCAATTGAGCGGAAATGCCGTCTTTTTACACGACATGGATGGGGATGGTGACCTGGATGGGTTGATCGATTACTATCAAAAGGACAACATCATTTATCTGAACGATGGCAAGGGACGGTTCTCGGACAGCGGTAAACGTTATCCCGACAACTCATCCTCCATGGACCTCGATTCGGACGGCGATGTGGACATCTTTACCTGTGATATGGGAAAAGGATATCGCACACTGTTGAATGACGGCAGAGGAAATTTCCTTGACCATTGGTCTTATCCGGATACGAGTCTCGTTCGATGTTTCAGAGGATTCGGTGACATCGACCATGATGGTGATATCGACGTCATCGTTACCAATGGTAACCGACGACAATCCCACCCAACAAAAATACTTTTCAATGATGGGACAGGCACGTTTGTAGAGGGCGAGCAGACGTTGTCTCCTGTATTTGCAGGCAGAGTGGGTGTGGGTGATGTGAATCAGGATGGTCATCAGGATATCGTATTAACGAGTTACAGGAGACCCAACGAAATCTGGCTGAACAACGGAAATGGTGAATTTTTAAAGACCCTGGAATTGGAAAACAACGGGGCCTTCCACACGGCACTTTTAGAGGACATCGATTCCGATGGCGACCTCGATCTGATCATTGCCAACTACAGCGGTGGATCCAATGAGATCTGGTTTAATCGAAAGAAATGATTTGGATAAATACCACATATCATAACCACAGTATCCGGGAGAGGATAAAAATGGTCACACGCTTCATAAGGCAATTCTCTTGCATTCTCATTTTAATATCGTCTTCTTTGATTCATGCCCAAGAAGATAGTGATGGGATATTCTTCGGAAAATACCGGGAACTCCATTCACAAATTCTAAAAGAAGACCGCACACTTCTCGTTTATTTGCCGAGACGGTATGATCAAACGCAAAAAAAATATCCGGTCATATACCAGTTGGACGGATGGGAATCCCAATATTTACGAGGCATAGCATCGATAGAGCGATTGCAGGGGGAAGAAAAGATGCCGGAAGCCATTTATATAGCCATCGCCAATACAGATCGGGATCGGGACATGTTACCCTTCCAAACGGTTTTTCACAGAACAGGAGGGGGTGCCGATCTCTTCATCCGATTCTTAACAGAAGAGGTGGTCCCATTTATAAACGACCGATACAGGACAACGTCTTATAAAGTCCTCATCGGCTTCTCCAACAGTGGACTTCTCACCATCTACACCCTCGCAACAAAGCCGGAATCCTTCGATGCCTATGTGGCCTGCAGTCCTTCCATTGCCTGGCGGTATGACTATTTTAAAGAAAAAATGGCGCATCTTTTCGATCAAAGACAAACCCTAAACATATCCCTCTCCATCGTTTATGGAGGCAGAGAAGGAAACGCGTATTATGGCGATCAGTATTATTATAACATGTCCTGTGTTCTAAATTTGGCTGATCTCTTGGAAACCAAAGAACCGAAAGGATTCTACTGGGACATGAAAGTAATTGAAGAAGGCAGACATGTCCCATACGGTTGTATCTATGAAGGTTTAAGGGCTATTTTTCATCATTGGGGACCAATTACACAACCGGAAATCATTCCATCTGGTGGCTTCTTCAAAAAGGGTGAGTCTGTTATGGTAACGATACAATGTAAGAAAGGGACAATTCACTACACCCTTGATGGAACAGACCCCACCAGAGCATCATCCATATACGACAGAGAGATAACAATCAATGAAACAGCGATCCTGAAGGCAAAAGTATATTATAAAAATATCGATGAGAGTAGAATGGCTTCTGCACGATTCGAGCCATCCTCACCCTTGAAACCGGAAAAGGTGCAGGGCTTGAAGAGGGGCATATCGTTCGACTATTATGAAGACTACTATTGGTACCGCCTTCCCGATTTGAGTACGCTTCAACCCAAGAAAACGGGCATCGCAGAGAGATTCCATCTGAATGCCAGGCAAAGAGAGGAAGGATTCGCCTTTCGATTTAAAGGATATATCGACATCCCAAAAACGGGCGTATATCGGTTCTATCTGAAATCCAATGACGAGAGCAAATTGAGAATCGGAGATAAAATTGTCGTCCATCGAGATCCACAGGTCCCATTAGCCGAAAAATGCGGGCAAATCGTTCTTGAGATGGGTAAACACAATCTGGAAGTGGAATACGTGGGTCCGCCTTTCCGCCGCAGCCTAAATTTGACAGTGATGTTCGAAGGACCGGGTTTTGAGAAACAGGAAATTCCGAAAGAGATATTGTATCATAGAGAGTAATACCTTATGTTGGAATAAAAATAATCGGTGAAAAGACTATGACGATGTTAAAAAATATCAAATATCCAGTTCTTATATTTCTGACGTGCTCATTTTTAGGTACTTTGGTCGCTCAGGACAGCTTTCCTGAAATAAAAGGTCCCTATCTCGGTCAGAAACCACCTGGGATGATTCCGGAGATTTTTGCTCCAGGTATCGTATCGACCGAGAAAGGAGAACTCAATATCATCATTTCTCCCGATGGGAATGAGATCTACTTCTCCAGATCGCGTTCCTCCTCCCCCACTGTCATCATGGTCATGATCAATAAAGACGGAAAATGGCATCCTCCTCAGGTGGCTTCATTCTCGGGACAATACAGCGATATGGATCCCAGCATGTCAGCGGATGGGACGAAGATATTTTTCGGCTCGACCAGACCCACAGGTAAAATGAATGCCCAAGGCTGCGATATCTGGGTGGTGGAAAGATTGAAACATGGGAATTGGTCAGAACCGCGGAATATCGGAGAACCGGTCAATACTCTGAAAAATGATAATTATCCCACAATGACCAAAGAGGGTTCCCTCTACTTTCAATCCAAAGGACACGGTGGAAAAGGGGGCCTGGATATCTTTCGATCCGAGTTTAGAAATGGTAGATATGCAAAACCAGAGAATCTTGGGACAACCATTAATTCTGAATACAACGATTTTGATGCGTTCATCGCCCCAGACGAAAGCTATTTAATCTTCAGTTCAGCCAACCGCCCTGAAGGATTTGGCAGCGGTGATCTGTATATCAGTTTTCGAAAGAAAGATGGATCGTGGACCCAAGCACAAAACATGGGTGAAACCATCAATACTAGCTCTATTGAATACTGTCCCAAGGTTTCGCCGGATGGGATGCACCTCTTCTTCACCAGCGGCAGGAGCGGAAACGGGGACATCTATTGGGTCGATGCCCGGATCATCGATCAATTGAAACCAAAGGGATTCAAATGACACCTCATTCTCGAACAGACAATGATACTTGGTATCGGCCCAATGTTGCCCTAATCATGGTCAGTTTATACATATTCTTCATATCAAATGGTCAAGCCCAGGATCCAAGGGCCATTACGGCGCATCCCATCACGCAAAAAGATCCCATACATCTCGATGGATTGTTAAATGAAACAGTATGGTCTCAGGCCTCGCCTGCCTCCAATTTTTTGCAGCAGGAACCGGTCGAGGGTCAACCTGCTACAGAGAAAACCCATGTTTTTATCCTCTCCGATGGGAATAATTTGTACATCGGGGCTAAGTTGTTGGACAGCGAACCGGACAAGATCCTGTCATACCAGAAACAGCGCGATGCCGATCTGGTTACAGACGACCGATTCCGGTGGATTATCGATCCTTTCCGGGATGGACGGACCGGATATTTCTTTGAGATCAATCCCGCCGGTTTGATGAGTGACGGTCTCTTGAGCGCTGGTGTCGGATTCGAGCCCAATAAATCGTGGGATGGTATCTGGGAGACCCGGGTGACCCGGAACCCAGAAGGATGGTTCGCCGAAATTCGTATTCCCTTCCGTACCCTCAACTTTGATCCCTCACGAGATACATGGGGCATCAATTTCCAGAGGACGATACGTCGGAAGAACGAAGAGGTGCTGTGGAGCGGCCATCGACGTAACCAGGGACTCTATCAGACCGTTCACGCCGGAACCTTGCATGGAATGACCAATCTGTCCCAAGGGATCGGCCTGGAGATCATCCCCTACGTCAGTGCGGCCTGGCACCACATGTCCGAAGAGGCCAAATCCCACACATACCCAACGGATCTTGGATTCGATCTCCAGTACAGCCTCACCCCCAACCTTCGGGCCGGTCTGACGGTGAACACGGACTTCGCCGAAGTTGAAGTGGATCAGCGACGGGTGAACCTGACCCGCTTTCCTCTGTACTTCCCGGAAAAAAGAGATTTCTTCCTAGAGGGATCCAGCGCCTACGATTTTGCCGTACGCAATGGCGCGTATCCTTTTTTCAGTCGCCGTATCGGTCTCGATGAAGAGGGGGTACCGGTTCCCATCACCTATGGACTTCGCCTGGGAGGCCAGGCCGGTCGGTACGAACTGGGCTTCCTCCAGATTCGAACCGGACAGCATGGAAATCTGCCCAAAGAAGATTTTACCATCGCCCGCATCAAAAGGAGCCTGTTCCAGCAGTCCTCCCTGGGAGTGATTTACACACGTCGTGCTGCTGCAGGTGGGAACGACACATCTACTCCCACAGACCGTCACACCGTGGGGATGGATATGGACCTCAAAACATCCCACCTTCTGGGTGATAAGAATTTTCAATTCGAAGCTTTCTTCGTTTATCATACGGATCCCAACCTCGGAGGCTTTGGGAGTTTCCATCAATTTTCCAGTCGGGGCATCCGCATCAATTACCCCAACGACATTTGGCGGATCCACACATCCTACAGGGAATTTGGTATCAACTATAATCCGGCCGTTGGATTCATAGACCGTGTCGGTATACGTCGATTGAATCCTGGGATGTGGTACTGTCCGAGGCCATCAAGAATCCCGTTTATTCGACAATTTGAATTCGGCTTCAATCACCTGGCTATGTGGGATATCACCCATCGCCATCTGGAAACCCAATGGACCAGTTTCACCGTGATGAGGATCAACTTCGAAAGCGGCGATGTAATCGGTATAGAAGCTTGCCCCCGTTATGAATATTTGGATGAATCCTTTACGATTCATGAGGACATCACTGTTCCCATCGGTGACTATCGAACCTGGACGTGGACCATCAATGGAAATACCGCCGTTCATCGAAGGATTGCTTCGGGCTGGCGACTCTCGCGGGGAAGTTTCTGGTCCGGGCATCGAACCACCTATGCCGGAGATCTCAACGTGAAACCGGCTTCCGGTGTCAGTTTCACCTTCGCCTTCGAGAAAAATGATATCGACCTGGTGGAAGGTGACTTCTCCACCCATCTCGTTCGATTCTTAGGTGAATGGCACTTCAATCCCTGGATCTCTGTCATTGCTAACTTCCAGTATGATGATGTCAGCGACGTCGTGGGATTGTTTACCCGATTTCGCTGGATTCTCACGCCGGGAAGCGATCTCTATCTCGTGTACACCCACAACTGGGGTGAAGATCCCACAGGGCTTCGTCGATATCAGTTCCATACCCTTTCGAGAGCGGCAACGATGAAGGTGAATTATACATATCGGTTTTGAACGTAAAGAGATGAAAATGAGTTGCAGTTTTAAAAATTTTGTCATTTCGAAGGAGTCCCGAGGGACATTAAAAGGATGTTTAAAATTCAGGACGACTGAGAAATCTTACAAATCGAACGTTTTTAAGATTTCTCCCCCGATAAATCGGAGTCGAAATGACATTTATAATATTTTGTTAAAACCTGCGCAAGTTTGTTCATATCAGAGCATAACTTTGTGAACGGATACGGATGTCTCTATTGGATCGATGCAGCATTTATACATGAACTTAAACCTGAACCACTGCGATAATTCATTGGAGAATAAGACATGTCGTTTTTACGAAAAATTTCAAAGCAGTCAATACTTATCGGCCTTATTTTTTGTCAAATAAATATTTATCTGGTTTTCGCTCAGTCAATTCTTACACCCAATGAAATCAATGAAGACCTGGACCAGTTTCAAACCGAGTTGGAAGAGAGATTTGCCTATCTGAAGACAAACAACGCGGATTATAAAACGGCCGTTCAGTCCATCAGAGAAAAAACGGCAAAGGGAATGGAGGTCAATGCCTTTGGCATCGCGTTGACAGAGGTCTTGGGATTATTTCAAGACTGCCACGCAGGCATCGGAGGATTACGCTATCCCGAAGGATACCTGCCGTTCTTCATAGAATCGATCGGGGATCGGTATATTGCGGTTCTTTCCGATCGATACAATTTTTTAGATGATGACTTTCCATGATTTTTAACGGTCATTCAGGAGGATAATATGAAATGGTCTAAATGGGTCATCCTCATGTCCCTCGTCTTTATCTCCTCAGGCCTGTCTGCTCAGAATAAGGTCTTAAAAATCGACAATCTGGTTCAGGAATATGTCGAGAATGGCGAGTTACATGGCGTCGTTCTGGTGGCCGAAGACGGCAGGGTGATATACAAAAAAGCCTTCGGCCTTGCCAATATGGAATGGAATATTCCCAATCAGACGGATAGCAGATTCCGTATCTATTCCATGTCAAAACAGTTTACGGCCATGCTCATCATGCAATTGGTCGAGAAGGGGAAGATTGATTTAGTGGAATCTATTTCTAAATATTTGCCATATTATCGGAAAGATGTGGGCGATAAGGTGACGGTTCATCATCTGCTGACACACACCCACGGTATCGCCGAGGTATACGACCGTCTGCCACCATTCCTCGTTCCCGATCCTACTCGGGAGTTGGTCGAAAAATATCTCAGTAATGATCTGGACTTTCAACCCGGATCACAATTCAGGTACAGTGGCCTTCTAGGGTATATACTACTGGGAGCCATTATAGAATCCATCACAGGCAAATCCTTCGAAGATGTGCTTCAGGAGAACATTCTCGATCCTCTGAAAATGGTGAACACGACGTATCTAAATTATCATAAAATCATTAAAAATCGCGCCGATGATTATTCAAGAACCGATACTGGATTTGAACACCGAATTCAGGCATATCCGGTTCATGCGGACGGTGCGTCAGGGATCGTGTCTACTGTAGATGATCTGCTTCTATGGGATCAGGCACTCTATTCCTACCAATTGATATCGAAGAAGTACAAAGAATACCTCTTCACACCCCATGTACAGACCCGGACACCTGCGTATGGGTATGGATGGTATATTCACAATCTGGATATCGGCGGAGAAAATAAGAAAGTCATTTTTCACACGGGTGGCTCGGCTTGTATCATTTTCCGTTCTGTCGAAGATCGGCGCACAGTCATCTTGTTAAACAATATTCGTTCGAGGGGATTGTTTAATATTGGCATAGAAATGTTAAAACTTCTTCAGAACGATAATTAAAAAGTGTGAGAAACCATGAATAACTTACAGAATATAATAATGATTACAATTATTCTTTTGGGAATCCAATTATTTAGATTAAGGGAACCTCCATGAGACGATACTTATTGTATAATATTTTCGTGTGCTCGTTCATGTTTGTACTTTGTGATAACGTAAGAAAAAATGATTTTCCGGTTTTAAAAGGACCCTATCTCGGACAAAAACCACCCGGAATGACGCCAGAGGTTTTCAAACCAGGAATTATCTCAACAGCGGCCAGTGAAGGCAGTTCCTCCTTTTCACCGGATGGGAAACTTTATTTATTCACCAGAGGACGGTCTGATTTACCGGGTATCCTGATGATGGAACAGATCGAGGGTGTGTGGACCAAACCTCGATTGGCTCCCTTCTCTGCGGGCAGGCATGATTGGGATTTTATGTTGGCCCCCGACGGGAAGACCGTGTTTGTGGCCTCCGCACGGCCATTACGCAACGGAGAATCCCCCACAAGGGATCACCAGATCTGGACATCGGAAAGAAAGGGTGAGGATTGGTCGGAACCTGAGCTGCTTCCTTCCCCTCTCTATTCGGGCCAGCACGACAGCTACCCGTCACCCGCTGGGAACGGAACACTCTATTTTTTCAGCAACCGGGATGGCGGTATGGGAGAAGGTGATATTTATACGTCACCGATGCAGAACGGTCAATATAAGATAGTCGAAAATCTTGGTGCTCCCGTCAACGGCAAGTATCATGAAGTAGATCCCTACATCGCACCCGATGAAAGCTACCTCATCTTCTGTTCGGACAGGCCCGGCGGATACGGAAAGGCCGATATCTATATCACATTCCGGGAAAAGGATGGGTCGTGGACTTCTCCCAGGAACATGGGGAGTAAAGTGAATACTTCATACCAAGAATATATACCTTATGTCACACCCGATGGTAAGTACTTCTTCTTCACCACCAATAAATCGGGCAATCGGGACATTTACTGGGTGGATGTGAAAATAATCGATCAGTTTAAACCGAAATAATTGAAATAAATGGAGTTGGTGATGAAGCGTATAAATATAATGATCAGTCTATTATACTCGATTTTACTTATCTTTAGTCACTGTTCTAAAAATGACAATGCCCTTCGTGTAAAAGCACCCTATCGAGGTCAAGAACTTCCTGGAACAAACCCTGAAGTTTTTGCACCCGGTGTGGTGTCCACCACCGACTTCATTGAAATGGGCTGCACATGGATGCCCGATGGTAGAGAACTCTACTTTGGTCGCTCCGAGACTTCGGACATCAGCTCCAACTGGGCGATTTGGATTACACGTGAATGGGATGGTGAGTGGACCGATCCTGAAGTGGCTTCTTTTTCCGGTGTATACCGTGATTTCGCACCCTTTATCACACCCGACGGGAAACACATGCTCTTTTTCCGCCAGAGTGCCAAGGATGCCGAAGTGCGTCAGGGCACATGGATCGTTGAGAGAACAGGAGACACGTGGGGTGAACCTCGGTTCTTC
>Ga0114922_10001497_pt1 | contig 22327 bp, 14 predicted proteins | sample AartaG_FD_100975 | JGI IMG/M metagenome (GOLD analysis project Ga0114922, IMG submission 100975) | Deep subsurface microbial communities from Aarhus Bay to uncover new lineages of life (NeLLi) - Aarhus_00045 metaG | ecosystem: Environmental > Aquatic > Marine > Oceanic > Sediment | place... | reverse complement strand
CTGGAGACAAGATATGATCTAATAAAACAAGTCAATGAGCGTATCAAAGTTTTATCAAATAACAAGGTGAAAGTTGTTACCCCTAAATGATGTTTTTTTTACAAAATTCATTTCGTATATACATGTAATTATATAGCGCGATATAAATTTCGATTCCTTTAACTGTATTTCCCTGCCTTGAGGCATGACCGCCACGATACGGTTAGAGGCAATCCTTGACTGCTTGAATAGCCAAAAAAGGATCTGTCATCTATTATAATTGATTGCTGTAAATTTAGCAAGGAGAAAATGTCAGAGAACCGATCTTTTGTAACTATCATTTGGATTAATTCACTATTGATCAAGATGAAGTCAATCACAATTAAGGTGGCTTAACAGTTTAAATTCGCATGATATTAGCAATAATTAAGAAAAGATTATTTTTTACTTGACTTTATACTAAATAATTCTTATCATAATAATCATAATGCCTTAGGGATAAATCAGTAACGTCTACGCGTATCTGTGTATCATCGGAACATCCAGAGACGAGGAGATGAATGCGTAGAAATTGAGGTTACTGATTTTTAGAACAGTCTCTGGTCTTCATATTTCCAATGTCACAGATACCATGATCTATCTGAAGAGGTGGAAATGAACCAGAGACATTTTAGTATACGGACGTATTTTCGAATTTTCCCTTACCTCATTCATTTCACTTTTTTTATCGTTCTTCTTTTACCATTTTCTGTTTTTCCTCAGGATACTTTACAAGTGACATTTGACTGGACCAAAATAAGAAGCGATACTCTGATATTCGGAAAAAACCCTTCATTTCCAGAACCAATTATCTCAAGAATTTTTGTGAGAGATGAAAATGGTCACCACATTAAAAACCTGGCAAGTTTGGACCGTTGGTTGAATCAAGACGATTATACGCCCCTGGGACAAAAAGTGAGTGATGTCTGGAAGCACATCCGGGAATTCCATCGTGACGATCCTTCGATACCTGATGATCCTGTCGTCAACGAATTCGAAGTTCGGGAAATCAGGGTCCAGGGTGTTTCGATAGCCCTGGCCATGGATTTCAGTAATAGTGCCAGGGATCCTAAGACCCATCCGACTGATCCAGATTCATGGGATTTAGTGAAAGATGCAGGTTTAGCCCTCATAGACACGATGCAGTTGGGCAAAGATCTGGCGGCCATCATCAAGGTGGATTACGCACCTTTTCGAATGCATAACCAATTTACGAGCAACTATGACACGTTGGAGGCTGCCATTGTGACCGGTACCTATCCGAATCCTGAAATTGGTGGAAGTGCGATTCTTGATGGAATATTGGAAGGAGTACGCTGGTGTCAAGAAGAAACCAGCTACAGAACAAAAGCCGTTGTCATTCACACGGATGCTGAAGAAACAGTGAAGACAGGTTATGTGGAGCAGGAAACTCTTAAGAAAACGATAATCGAGGAAGCAAAGGCGAATAATATCCACATCTTTACGATTTACGTACCCTCTCAACATTTGACGGAAGAACAAAAGGCAGAAGAACCGTGGAAATATCTTGAAGAATTTGCCGATACGACTGACGGCCAATTTTATGATAACATTGATAAAGGCGATTTGGATTCGGTATATGTAGACATTTATAAAAGATTGGCCGGGTCGTATCTTCTGGCCCATCCGAGTACGGATGAAGACGAAAATGGGGAATGGCGTCGGATTCAAGTTGACACTTTAGTTGTTGATGGCACAATGGGTATGGGATGGGGGTATTATCAACCACCAGAAAGTTATACCGATATCGATGTATCCAAGAGAGTCGCAGCATCGGATTCAATACATGTCACCGCGAATGGTGACACCCTCCATTTTGCCAATGTAGGAAGTACGGTCCGATATGAAATTAATGTTTATAACAAGGGGCCAGGTAGGGCGAGAAAAATACGCATAATGGATACATTGCCCGATTCTTTGATGAATGTCGATGTGGAGAGAACGGCGGTCCAACACCCCGGGATGTCGGATATTGACTTTGAATCAATTTCGGTTTATCCGGACTCTGTTTATCCGGATTCCATTGTCTGGAATGTCGCCCGTCTCGATTCGGGCAAAACCCTGCGGTTTACATTTCAGGCCCGGGTGAGCCCCCTATTGCCATCCAACCCGGATACATTGAATAATTTTGTGAGGGCGACTTGCATTAATGATACTATCCCGGATACGACTATGGTCCCTGTCCCTTTATACGGATACATGCTTCCCGATTTGACCGTGCAATGTGTAGATCCGACAGGGACTGCATCTCCTGGCCATCCGGATACCCTCTACGCCATAGTCATGAATCAGACCGGTGTAGACATACCAAACTCTTTTCGAATAGGATTTTATCATGATACTGGGCTCTTTGCCGTGGCTACGGTGAATGGGCTGTCTGTAAATGGTTTTGCTGAAGTCAGTGGTGTATGGAGTAAGCCTCCAATGGGTAATCACAATATCCGGGTCATGGTTGATCTCTCACGCGATGTTAGAGAGGCAAACGAGATCAACAATTGGGATTCGTGTGTTCTGCCTGTGGGGATCGATACGTTGATCGTCGTTGCGAAGGATGTCGCGATAGAGGACGATGTTGTGGTTCATGGAAGAAGAGCGGGATTTCCAAAACCTGTATTAACGTATGTCGATGTATTGGACCAGAACGGATTGTTCGTATATGGTTTGGCCGACACTACAGACTGGTTGGAACTTTCAGAACCCATCCAATTGGATGGTTCCACTCCGGTGGACAGCGTGTGGACTCGGGTGTGGGAGTATCATGAGGCAAATAATGCGATTCCGAACGACCCGAATGTGAAAAATCCTGAATTTCGGGTGATAGAAATAGACGATGAGGGAGAACTGAGTTATGTGCTTTCTCACACATCGTCAGATACGCTTCAGAATAAGATGTGGAGAGTCGTGGATGTAACGGTCTCCCATTTTGGTTATTCCGGCAGCGATACAGTCCATTACTGGGTAGAGAAAGGACCGGATGATCTGAGTATCAAAAAAACTGCCATCGGCGATTCCTTGGACGCTTTAGGGAATTGGTACGTTTGGCCCACTGATACTGTGAAGTATACGGTAGTGATTGAAAATAAAAGTCACATGCCTGTTTCGAATGTCCCCATACAAGATGTTTTGCCTGGTGTCTTAAAATTCGAAAGTTCCGAAGTGTCGTACGAGTCCTTGGAAGGAGACACGATTCGCTGGTTGATTAATTCCCTGGACGTAAACAGCCTCTACGATTTTGATTATTACTGTATTGTTGAAGATACCTTAGTCATTGCCGATACACTGGTCAATGAGGTGACGATTCAATATGAGCCGGATTCGGTTAACACATATAACAACACGGCATGGGATACAGTCTACTATGTTCCACTGACGCCGGCAGACCTGGATGTGAGTAAAGAAGTCAACGTGGATTCTGCAGAAATAGGGGATACCATCGAATATACCGTTACCCTGATGAACATTGGTGAGCTCCCCTGCAGTGACATCTCATTACAGGATATACTGCCGGAAAAAGTGAAAGACATCAAATTCCAGGATAACTCGGCTTCACTGGATATGAGTACCAATACGCTGAGTTGGTCAGTAAGACTACTGGAACCGGATTCAACAATGACGTTCACCTACACGTGTGTCATTGACACCATGAGGCGTGGGTCCCATTATTTAATAAACGTTCTGCTGGGAATTTCGGAAGATGACATCTCTCCCGAAAACAACTCGGATAGCGTTACTGTCATTGTTGTCGCTCCTACTCCCGATCCCCCCCAGATCAGGTTTTCAAAGGACTGGATCGAGCCGCGAGACAGCGTCCAGGTTGAAGTGATGACGCCCATTCGAATCGGCCACTGGGATTTGATCGTGGATTTTGCAGACGGGACGCAAAACACATTGTATGCAAATGATTTCATTCAAGATACGCTTCTGGCACCCCCGGGATCCTGGTCCCTTGTAATCCCGGATTTTGGGGATGAGTATTCGAAGATGCGTACGATGGAGAACGAAGAAGAGGTGGTGACCATTACGATTCGGACCTGGGATTTGTTTGGGGATACCGATGAGGGTTTGGATACTCTGAAGATTCGCAGTCCAAACGAGTTCTATTTAGGAGAGAACGTCTTTCACCCCGATAGAGGCGATCCGCTCGATTTGGGATTCAAATTGAGTTCCTGGCGCTTTGCAGAAATAAATATCTATGATATTTCTGGAGCGTTTGTGAGGCAAGCCGTTTACAAGGAATGCGAGGCAGGGGAAAATGATGAGACCTGGGATGGAAGGGATGAGAATGGGAGAATTGTAGGAAGCGGGATTTATATTGCCATTCTCACTTCGGGACGCTTTCAAAAGGCCCGTAAATTTATTGTTGTTCGGTGATGAAAGGGTAAGAGAATGAAAGCACGAATTCATAGCAAGATTATCCTACTGGTTTTATTTGTAACCCTCTTCCCGTTGGTCTTACACGGACAAGAAGGAATTGGGCTTCCGTTCTTAAAAATTGGTGTCGGTGCCAGACAGGCGGGAATGGGAAACGTTTTCACAGGAATTGCCGATGATCTTTATGCTGCCTATTGGAATCCGGGTGGACTGGGTCATATTCGACGCTGGGGGTGGTCAGTTGCTTACAATAAATGGTTCATGGATGTATACCAGGCCAACCTGACTCTCATTCAACAGTTTCGTATTATCGGGAGCCGAAAGACAACGATAGGATTGATGTGTACCTACCTGGGAATGCCCTCATGGGATTCAACAAATCCGAATAAGAACTCGGATCCTGTTTCAGCCAGTCACCTGGTAGCAGGCATCTCCGTCGGACAGAGACTGGACTGGATTCACCCATCGCTGTCTATAGGATTCAATGTTAAAGGTATTTCCAGTAATCTGGATACGTATTCTGCCCAAGGCCTTTCCGCAGATGGCGGCATTCTATTCAAATCGCCTCGGTTTAATTTGAATCTGGGTCTCTTTGACTATGGTATCATCTCTGTGGGTGTGTCTGTGTTACACCATGGTCGAAAAATCACATTCGATTCTGAGAAAACGGCCCTTCCCAGGATGATTCGTGGGGGCGTGTCTTATCGTATGGGAAAATACGGGGGCTTCAGCCTGATGCTTGCTTCCGATGGTATCCTCCTTGAGAATAAATATTTAAGAGATATAATTGTCGGCGTTGCAGGCGAACTCTGGTGGCATGATATACTGGGTGTACGGGCAGGATATAAATATGCGGATAGAGACCTTGATGGTTATAGTTTTGGTGTGAGTCTACGTTTCGATGATGTCTTTAATTCAATTTTTGACCTTCCCTCGAGGCATGGGGATGCCATAGAAATCGATCTGGCAAATGCGGGGTATGGAGATGTCCTACAGGAAACGTACAGAGGCAGTTTCTCGCATTATCCTATTGCTCCTGAACCATTCCGACTGGAAGAACCCCAGGTGGCCACTGCACGGGTCATGGGTGAGACATCAATGGTGAGACTTGACTGGGAAGAGGCGGAGGATCCCGATCCCTTTGATCGAGTATCCTATCTTGTCATCATCGATAGAGATAAACGGAAAATCGATGAAGCCATTCGAATGGTGGAAAGAGATATCGCAGGTTTTATGGTGTCTGATTTGAAGGACTCCCTCATGCTGTGCGAATCCACTCCGTCGACCCAGTTTGCGACTTCTGTGTACGAGGGAGGTATATATCAATGGGCTGTCGCGGCTTATGATTTGAAAGGACATGCGCGCCTGGCAAAAAAAGGTAAACATAAGATTGCACAGTTCATCGTGGAAACGGCAGACCTTACGGTGGACGAAATCACCTTTACTCCTTCACCCTGGATTACGACCACGCCGGAGCAGGGTACCCTTTCCATTACTATTACCAATGAAGGTATTGCGGTATTGGATCATTTCCGTGTCGTTATAGAAGATAATTTTTATTCAGGTTTAAATGAAGTGAAGAATACACTGCTTGAAACTTCTGTACCCGGTTTTGGTGCTCAGAACGATACGACCTTTTATATCCGCTGGTCTACATCCTATACGGGCCCTCATTTCATTCAGGTTTCTGTGGATCCGGATTCGGTCATATTTGAGATCAAAAAAAATAATAATCGTAAGACAGAATCCATCGTTTCCATCCCCAAAGGTAACGTTTTAGTTGCAGATACTGTTGAGGTGGTGGGAACCGAGTATGATTACCTTGAAATACCATTGGTTCCAGAGGTTTATTTTGGAATTAATTCGAGTGTTGTCCAAGCGGAATTCTATACCGACGGTGCAATTATTCCGTCTGTCCTGACTACATTGGCTCGGAGACTCCAGGCCAATCCCCATGTTATACTGAGTATCATGGGCTCAATTGATGCATTGAGTGGGGAAACGAATACAGCTCTGGCCGATGAGCGCGCAGAGAGAATTAAGACATGGCTTACTGGGCTCGGTGTTCAGGAAATGCAGGTTGAAGTAATTAAAAACCATCCTCATAGGATATTGGGTAGAGAGACAATGCCGGCCACCCCAGAGGACGCGAATTGGATAATGGAGCAGAATCGGGTCGTTACTTTCAGCGTACCCCAACCGGATGAGGAAAGTATTTTCGGGCCTCACAGACTGGATGTGGATACGACTCTAAAGGATAGCGTGGCATTTCGTATTCGGATCGAATCTCCGGCTGAGGTGGATGGATGGAGTATCAAGGGTGAGCCTGGTAATATCGAAGTGACCAATATGAAATTTGTTGATGGCAGAGATATCGCCGGAATACTATCATGGAATGGAGCTGATCGTATTGGGATTCTCGTTCCTCGGAACCACTGGTACCGGTATTCAACTGTATTAATCGATACACTGGGACGCATGTTTAAAACGAGAACGGATTCAGTTTATCTCAGTGAGAGAAGAACGATACGCAGAATGGAAGCATTCGGATCGGCAAAGTTTGCCGAAACAGAGCCGGTATACCTGTTTTATTGGGATAAGTTAATGGATGTTGCCAGAGAGTTGGTTGCCAATAGAGACATGAGGCTCCGGTTTGAGGGACATGCCTGTAAAATCGGTCCAGTTGATGTCAACCAGAGACTATCTTATTCACGGTCTCAACGCTTCACCGAAGCATTCAAAGAACGTCTCAGGCAAGCCTATCCCAATCATTACCAGGAGGCCTGGGGAAGGGTCGATCCCCCGGTCGGGTATGGAGAAAGTGTACCCATGATTCTTCGTCTGGGAACACGTAGAGAGGTGATGCTTGGGGATAACAGATTTCCAGAGGGCCGGTATCTCAATAGAAGGACCATCGTCTCGCTTTATAGAGTACGTTGAGATTATATCAATACTAACTCTTATTAATCATAGTGTTACGAGAAAAGTCTTTGCGCTTTTTTCATGAAAATGATAATTTGAAGACATGTGGGTTTTGAATAATTCGGATAAACATGGGTTGGCACGGTTTCTGCACTTTTAGTTTTCGTATTTACGATGTGATGAGTGCATCGATTTTACGTTGGCTAAAAAAAAGGATTTGGCGTATGAAAAAGGTGATGTGCAGTGTATTGTTGTTATGTTTGACATCCCAGATACTGAGGGCGGATATCATCCTGACGAAAAGGGGTAAAAAATATAATGGTAAAGTCATAAGAATCACCGAGAAAGCATTCGTCGTGAGAACAGTTGAGGGGACCGTTATTGGGGTTCCCAAAGCCGATGTTATCAAGATTTTTAGAGACAACCAGGTGTTGGATTTTGAACAGGGTGTAAGATATTATCTTGAGGTGAGGCGACCTTTTCTTCCCTTTATTGTTTTGAGTATCGCGACCGGTGCATATGGAATAAAAAAATATCAAGATTATAAAGATCATAAAGAACAAGCTGACGCTGAACTACTGAACGATGCGGGTGTTGAATATACAAATTTGAATGATCAATCAAAGAAAGACCTGGCCTGGTGTATCGTTTCGGGTCTATTCAGCCTCGGTTCCTTGTATGTTGCCCTGAGGCCTATGGAAGTCAAAGTTCCGATGGGCCGTATTAATTTGGGTATGACATCAAGGGGGGTTACATTAGCCCTTCATTTCTGATCCCAAATAAGCCTATCTTCAAATTCTTGACTGCAGGAACTTTTAAGGGTGAGCTTCGTAAAAACTGTAAAATGATCATTATTTACGGTAAGGCAGGCTAAATTACAAAATCGAAAGGAGCCTTTAAGATGCCTTTTATTTTTTACGATCCCACGATGTTGTTGCTCATTCCTGCAATTATTTTAGCCTTATGGGCACAACATCTCGTAAAGAGCACATATGCAAAATACAGTAAAATAGCAGCCGCTTCCGGGATGACGGGAAGCACGGTGGCGGAGCGGCTTCTTCGGGACAGTGGATTGAATGATGTAGAATTACAGGAAGTAGAGGGGAAATTGACAGACCACTATGATCCACGGACGAAAACCCTTAGATTGTCGACATCGATATCCAGGAGCCGGTCAGTAGCGGCTCTGGGTGTGGCAGCCCATGAAGTGGGGCATGCCATTCAACATCGTAAGGCTTATGGAGCATTTCATATCCGCCAGAGTATTTTCCCAGTGGCGAATCTCGGTTCAACCCTGGCCTTTCCTCTCTTTTTCATTGGATTTCTGTTCACGATACCGCTCTTAAGGGATATGGGTATCATCCTGTTCAGTGGTGCAGTTCTTTTTCAAGTCGTCACACTGCCCGTAGAGTTTAATGCCAGTTCAAGAGCCCTTTCATTACTTCAATCGAGTGGTTATCTCGTAGAAGGAGAAGTTGACCAGGCAAAAAAGGTGCTGAATGCAGCGGCTTTAACCTATGTAGCAGCAACTGCTGTAGCTGTTATTCATCTACTGAGATTGCTCATTCTCCGGGGAGGTAGGGATTAAATAATTTAAAATAAGCTTAAATTGCGATAATTCAATAAATTTTCAAATAATTCAAGATATCAAAATACAGTATTTTAAAATTTTTTTAAGGAGGGAAAAGATGAGTTTATCGAAGACAAAACGGTGGTCCACTGCAGGCTTCATTTTCATTGGTGTCATTGTGGGAATCATCTTTACGTCGAATATTGAATGGACACCCAAAGGATTTGCCACTCGTAATCACGATAAACCGGTTCTTTTGGGTGCACAAGAGACCGCGTCCGAGGCTGTTTTACAACTTCAAAATACCGGTAAAGCCTTTACCGCCATTTCAAAGGAGGTGTTACCAACTGTCGTGAGCGTCGCGACATCGAGAATGGTCAAGAGAACATCGCAGGATAGTGATCCCTTTGGTCGCATGTTCAGAGAATTATTACCAAAAGAATTTCGATCTCAACAGCCAGAGAATCAGAGGCTGCAGGGTTTAGGATCGGGTGTTATTGTGAGTAAAAGCGGTTACATCATCACCAACAACCATGTGATTGAGAATGCAGATGATATCAAGGTCAGATTGCATGATTTTAGAACATTTGAAGCAGAACTCGTCGGAACCGATCCTCTGACCGAGATAGCCATTATTAAAATTGATGGAGAGAATCTTCCTGTTGCTCGATTGGGGAATTCGGAAGAAATTGAAATTGGGGAGTGGGTTCTTGCCTTTGGTAATCCTCTAAATCTCTCCTCGACGGTCACAGCGGGTATTGTGAGTGCCAAGGGTCGGAATATCAATATTATTCGGGATACAAATGCAGAGGAAGGAGGCGGATCCTATGCCATCGAGAATTTCATCCAGACCGATGCGGCGATCAATCCGGGGAACAGTGGTGGACCCTTGGTCAATTTGAAAGCGGAAGTCATTGGTATCAACACAGCGATTGCTACACGTACAGGATACTATCAAGGGTATGGGTTTGCCGTTCCCATTGACTTGGCCAAGAAGATCATGAATGATCTCATTGAAAAAGGTTATGTGACTCGTGCCTGGCTGGGTATAGGCATGAATGCTGTAACCGAAAATGTTGCCGAACGATTTGGACTCGATCGCCCGAAAGGTGTTAGAATCAGTCAGGTCATGGATGACAGCCCGGCAGAGGAGGCTGGACTGAAGACCCTGGATATTTTACTCAAAGTCGATGGTAAGGGGATGAATCAAAGTAATGAAGTGCAAAACTACATCGCACTGAAGAATCCAGAGGATATCGTCGTCTTGACAATCTGGCGGGATGGAAAAGAAAAAGATATCCGAGTAAAATTAGGTCATAGAGATACAGGCAGGGAAAGTGTCGAAGAACCTGAAGAAGATGAATTCACCGGTCTCGGATTAACAGTACAGACATTAACTGATGAAGTACGATCTCAACTTCGCCAAGAGGGATATGAGGATGAAGATGGTGTCATTGTGACCGCTGTCGAAATGTACAGTCCTGCCTTTGATGCCGGTATTGGCAGGGGAGATTTTATCATGAGGATCGAAGACAATCCCATCCGATCGAGAGCCGATTATCGTCGGGCTTTGAGAAAATTCGATAAAGGTAAAGTAGTCATATTCCATATGAAACGACGGAATACCGAATACCAGGCTTTTGTTAAGCTGCCAAAATAGTCGTCAACATTATCCATTCATTCAAAAGTTAAGGCCCGATCATCACGGGCCTTTTTTTTGATTTAAAAAAAATTGTTCCTTAAGAAAATTTGACTCCGATAAAAACCTGATTCCTTTTGAATGAAAGATGCCATTATGGCAAGATGGATTGTAATGGTCTGCACATATGGCATTGTCTTGTCAAAATGGCAGTAATTCAGTGAAAAGTTATTGAAGGTATAAGTCACGTAATATTAATATTTTAAATTGGTTTAGAGTAATTGGCATGCATGTTGCATATACATAATCGTAAAATAAATAAAATCAAAGGCTATGATGTATAAAAAAAACGGAAAAAATGAAGAAATGGTGATTCCTATTTCGGAATCGGAAGATAAAGAAGAGACTGATAAAGAAGCCGTCGAATCAGTTGACAAACTGGATGTTGAAGAGAAAGAGTCGGAATATGTCGAACGTCTTCAACGGCTTCAGGCAGAATTTCATAACTATAAAAAGCGGATCGACAAGGAAAGAGGAGTCCTTTACACTATCGCTAAAGGGGATTTGGTATTTAAATTACTGTCTGTTCTGGACGATTTTGAACGCGTACTGCAACACCATCAGATCGATGATCAGAGTTGCCTGGATGGTGTCCAATTGATCTATAAAAATCTGAATAAAATTTTAGTTGATGAGGGACTCGAAGAAATTCCTTCGGTGGGAAAATCTTTTAATCCAGAGTTACACGAAGCGGTAAGTGTAGAAGAAAGCGATCCCACACAGGATGGGCTGGTGACCGAAGAGTGGCAGAAAGGATATCTTTTCGGTGACAGACTCCTTCGGCCGAGTCGAGTGAAGGTAGGACAATATACCGAGAAACCGAGTAATGGATAATCATGGGGGCGAAAGATTACTATCAAATTCTTGGGGTGGGTGAAAGTGCCGGTCAAGACGAGATAAGGAAAGTCTATCGGAAACTGGCAAAAAAGTATCATCCCGATGCAAACCCTGATAATAAACAGGCTGAGGAAAGGTTCAAGGACGTTTCAGAGGCTTATGAGGTTTTGGGTGATTCCAAGAAGCGTCAGCAGTATGATCAAATGCGCAAATTTGGGATGGGCGGTCGGGGATTCGACTTTCAGAATTTCGATTTTCGCGGATTTGGGGGGGCTGGAAGTGAATCTAATCAGGGAGGATTTTCATTTGAGGGATTTAACCGCTTCGGAGGGCTGGGGAATATCTTCGCCCAGTTCTTTGATTTTGGTGAAAGGAGTCACCAGGAAAGGGTTAATCCTCGGAAGGGGAAAGATATTCATGTAGAGGTTCCCATCCCTTTTACACTGGGAGTTACCGGAGGTAAAACCACATTTGGAGTAGAAAAGGAGAGTACCTGCCCTTCTTGCGATGGTGGAGGCGCCAAACCGGGATCCAAGGTCCAGTCCTGTTCTCATTGTAAAGGTCTTGGCCGGGTAACCATTGCTCAGGGAGGCTTTGCTGTGAGCCGACCCTGTCCAAGATGTTTTGGTAGAGGACAGGTGATCACAAATCCGTGTGAACGTTGCCATGGGAGTGGTCAGGTTTTTGGGAAACGGTCCTATTCGGTGAAGATCCCCGCTGGTATAGAGGATGGAAAACAGATACGATTAAAAGGACAGGGTCAACCTGGACAGGCAGGTCGACCATCCGGTGATATGATCGTGAAGGTACGGATTCAACCTCACCGCTTCTTGAAAAACCGAGGGAATGATATCATTTGTGAGATTCCATTGAGTCTTAAACAAGCTGTTACCGGATCGACGATAAGGGTGAAAACAGTCACTGGAAAGAAAGTAGAGATCAAGATACCGTCAGGGACCCAGGATAACACAACCTTTCGGTTGGCTGGTATCGGTATTCCCAAAAACGGCCAGTGCGGTGATCAATTCGTTACCATACGGGTACAAATGCCCAAAAATCCTACCAAGGAGGAAGAAGAACTCATCGCCCGTTTGACTCAGATGAAGGATAATTGAAAGGAAGATTCTATGCCGACTTATGAGTATCGTTGTGAAGAGTGTGAACACGAATTTGAGAAATTCCAGTCGATGATGGAGGATCCCGTCGAAGTATGTCCTGCATGCGGGGGACGGGTGAAAAGGCTTATCAGTTCAGGTGCTGGTCTTATCTTCAAAGGATCCGGTTTTTATATAACAGATTACAAGAAAAAAGAAAGGGCGGTTCAAGACCCGGTAAGTCAAGAGAAAACGAAGGATACGAAAAAAGAGGTGGATTCATCAAAGAAAAGCGATTCACAGAAAGAAAAATCGTGAAAAAGGAAAGTAGAAGAATTATACAAAAATATAGAATAGGAGACTAAATACGATGGGAAAAATTATCGGTATCGATTTGGGAACAACAAACTCATGTGTCGCTGTTCTGGAGGGCGGGGAACCGGTCGTCATCCCTAATTCAGAAGGTGGACGGACGACACCTTCAATGGTAGCATTTTCAAAAAAGGGTGAACGATTGGTCGGTGCGACTGCCAAGAGACAGGCCGTTACCAATCCAGAGAATACTATTTTTTCTATCAAGCGATTCATGGGGCGGATGTTCGATGAAGTGCAGAATGAGATTGAAGAAGTGCCCTACAAAATCGTTCGTGGTAAGAACAATGTTGCCAGGGTAAAGATCGAAGACAAAGAGTATTCTCCACCTGAAATTTCTGCTATGGTTCTTCAGAAGATGAGGCAGACGGCCGAGGACTACCTGGGACAAAAGGTGACCGAAGCCGTTGTCACGGTACCAGCCTATTTCAATGACAGTCAGAGGCAGGCAACAAAAGAGGCTGGAATCATTGCCGGTCTCGAAGTCAAGCGGATCATTAACGAACCTACTGCGGCCGCTCTAGCTTATGGCCTGGATAAGGAGAAGAACGAGAAAATAGCAGTCTACGATTTGGGCGGTGGAACCTTTGACATTTCCATCCTCGAATTGGGAGAAGGTGTCTTTGAAGTAAAATCCACAAACGGAGATACCCACCTCGGTGGTGATGATTTTGACCAGCGTGTGATCAATTGGCTGGTTGATGAATTCAAAAAAGCCGAAGGAGTGGATCTCTCAAAGGATCCGATGGCCTTACAGAGATTGAAAGAAGCGGCTGAAAAGGCCAAGGTAGAACTTTCTTCGACAACCCAATCTGAGATTAACCTGCCGTTTGTCACAGCTACTGATACCGGACCGAAACATTTAAACGTGACCCTGACGAGGGCTAAATTTGAACAACTCTGTGACGATCTTTTCGCACGCACAATAGATCCCTGTCACATCGCGCTTAAAGACGCTTCATTAAATGCGAGTGATATTAATGAAGTCATCCTTGTCGGTGGCATGACCCGAGTTCCAAAAGTTCAGGAAATCGTAAAAGATATTTTTGGTAAAGAACCTCATAAGGGTGTGAATCCCGATGAAGTTGTTGCCATAGGTGCGGCCATTCAAGGAGGCGTTCTCGGAGGAGATGTAAAAGATGTCTTACTCCTGGATGTCACACCTCTTTCTCTGGGTATTGAAACCCTGGGTCAAGTGTTTACAAGACTCATTGAAAAAAACACGACTATCCCGACGCGAAAGAGCGAAATATTTTCAACGGCCGCTGACAGTCAGACAACCGTTGAAATTCATGTACTGCAGGGTGAAAGAGAGATGGCCGTGGCCAACAAGACCATTGGACGATTCCATCTCGATGGGATACCGCCTGCTCTGAGAGGTATTCCTCAGATCGAAGTCACTTTTGACATCGATGCCAATGGGATCTTGAATGTGTCTGCTAAGGATAAGGCCACCAGCAAAGAACAGTCCATCCGCATTGAGTCTTCTAGCGGGCTCACGAAGGAAGAAATTGAGAAAATGGTGAATGATGCCAAGTCTCATTCTACCGAAGATAAAAAACAAAGGGAAGAAATCGATACAAAGAATGCTGCCGATCAACTGGTCTATCAGACTGAAAAAAATATGAAAGAGTATGGCGACAAACTTGACGGTGAGACCAAGGGTAAACTGGAAGCGGCGGTAGGACGATTGAAAGAGGCGGTCAAGGGATCGAATATTGAAGAGATCAAATCGGCGACGGATGCTCTAAATCAGGTCTGGCAGACGGCCGCTTCCCAGATGTATGCACAGACGGCAGATGCACAGGGTGGACCACAGGCAGCGGAAACTCAACCCCAGCCAGAGGAAGCTGAAAAGGGAAAAGATAAGAAAGTCGAAGATGCCGATTTTGAAGTCGTTGATGATGATAAACAATCATGACTTTAAAAAGAATGGTGAAGGAGTAAGGGCGGTGAGTCGTACCTTATCGCCCTTACCTGAAAATATCAAATTTTTAAAAGTTTAAGAGATAGTCCGAATGATTAACCCTGAAAAGTTCACAATAAAGGCCCAGGAAGCTCTCCAAAGAGCTCAGAGAATGGCCTGCGAACGAAATCAACAGCAAATAGAGCCGGAGCATTTGCTCGGTACTCTCTTAGAAGATAGAGACGGTCTCGTCATATCCGTATTGAAGAAATTGGGAGTTCCCATTGAAGAGATCAGCAAACGAGTCGAGCAGGAGATTGATCGATTCCCAAAGGTGAGGGGAACCGGTGGTCAGGTTTATATTTCTCAGGAATTAAACAAGGTTATAGAATCGAGTTTGGAAGAATCGGAAAAACTGAAAGATGAATATATCAGTGTTGAACATCTACTGTTAACGCTTTCAGAAATTGAAACACCTGCAGGGCGGATACTACGAGAAAACAATATTCACAAGGAAAACATCCTGAGAATCCTTCAGGAGATTCGGGGTGGTCAACGGGTAACGGATCAGAGTCCTGAGGGGAAGTACCAGGCATTAAAACGATATGGTCGGGATCTGAATGATTTGGCGCGTCAAGAAAAACTCGATCCTGTAATAGGAAGGGACGAAGAGATCAGACGGGTTCTCCAGGTCCTGTCGCGAAGGAAAAAAAACAATCCTGTACTCATCGGCGAACCGGGTGTCGGTAAAACCGCTATTGCTGAGGGGCTTGCCCATCGAATTGTATCGGGCGATGTTCCAGAGAATCTGAAGACCAAACGAATCGTAGCCTTAGACATCGGCGCTTTAATCGCAGGGGCCAAATTTAGAGGAGAATTTGAAGATCGATTAAAAGCCGTGCTGAGAGAGATTCATGAAGCAGATGGACAGATCATACTTTTCATTGATGAAATGCATACCCTCGTGGGAGCAGGATCGGCAGAAGGTGCCGTTGATGCTTCCAATATGTTGAAACCGGCATTAGCGAGAGGAGATCTGCGCTGTGTTGGGGCCACAACTTTGGACGAGTATAGAAAACATATCGAGAAAGATGCAGCCCTTGAACGCAGATTTCAGCCCGTTCAAGTTGGGGAACCTTCGGTGAACGACACAATCTCTATTCTTAGAGGGCTTAAGGAGCGGTACGAGGTTCATCACGGTGTAAGAATAAGCGACAGCGCGTTGGTTTCTGCGGCAATGCTCTCCTATCGGTATATAACTGATCGATTCCTTCCGGATAAAGCCATCGATTTGATGGACGAAGCAGCATCGAAACTACGCATTGAGATTGATTCAATGCCCGAAGAATTGGATGAAGTTGAGCGACGGATCAAGCAATTGGAGATCGAAAAGGAAGCTGTTAAAAAAGAGAAAGATGAAACTTCAAAAGGACGTTTGAAGGCAATTCAGGAAGAGTTGGCAAATCTCCAAGAACATGCCAAGGGGCTTCGTGCTCACTGGCAGATGGAGAAGGAAACCATCGGAGCGATCCGTAAGTTAAAGGAACAATATGAAGCAACAAAGACAGAGACACTGAAAGCGGAGAGAGATAGTGATCTATCAAGAGCTGCAGAATTGAAGTATGGCAGATTACCGGAATTGCAGAAAGAGATGGATGAGGCCAATAAAAGACTGATCGAACTCCAGAAGGATAGAAAGATGTTGAAGGAGGAGGTCGATGAGGAGGATATTGCAGAAGTCGTTGCGAAATGGACAGGTATCCCAGTCGCCAGGATGATTGAGAGTGAACGGGAGAAACTCATTCATATGGAGGAAAGAATCCAGCAGAGAGTCGTGGGACAGGATGAAGCCGTCCAGGCCGTAGCCGATGCCATTCGCAGGGCCAGGGCCGGACTTCAGGAAGAAAATCGTCCTATTGGATCCTTTATTTTTCTGGGCACCACGGGTGTTGGAAAGACCGAGCTGGCCCGAGCATTAGCCGAATTTCTTTTTGACGACGAACATGCCATGGTTCGGATCGATATGTCTGAGTACATGGAACGACATTCGGTCTCGAGACTTATTGGAGCACCTCCGGGGTATATTGGATATGAGGAAGGGGGACAGCTCACCGAAACAGTGCGTCGACGACCCTACTCTGTTGTCCTCCTCGATGAGATCGAGAAGGCTCATCCCGAGGTGTTTAATGTGCTCCTTCAAGTTCTGGATGAAGGAAGGTTAACAGATAATAAGGGGAGGACGGTCAATTTTAAAAATACCATTATCATCATGACATCGAACATTAGCGCATCCTATATCATGGAACGATCTAAAAATATCGATGATAATAATAAAGAGGATGTGTATGAGGAGATTAAGGCAGAAATTGAACGTAACCTGAAGCAGACGCTTCGTCCTGAATTTCTAAACCGCATTGACGAGATTATCGTATTTCATCCTCTGAGTTTGCAAGAGATTCAAGAAATTGTGGGATTTCAGTTCACTCAACTACAGGAAAAAATGCATGATCAGGGTTTTCAACTCCGGTTGACCGAAGAAGCTCGGGCCTATCTCGCGAAATCGGGATACGATCCTGCTTTTGGTGCCAGACCCTTGAAAAGAACCATTCAACGCTTGGTCACAAATCCACTGGCCAATCGCATCTTGTCGGGTGATTTCAGTAAAGGGGACCAAATCGAAGTCACCCTCAAAGAAAATTCTCTTGATTTTACTCTGAAAAATTAGTAGATTTTTAGCAAAGTTATTTACCACTCGTGGTTCAAAAATTCAACTGGATAAAAAAAATTACAACGGAGGAATTATGATGAAAAAAATCCTCATGATATCATGTTCTGTTGTTCTTGGTATGATTTTACTCATGAATTGCAGCAAGCTGCCGGATGAGGGTTTAATTGAAAAGGGTAAAAATTACGAGGCAGAGGAAAAGTTTTCAGAGGCGATTAAAAATTATGAGAAACTGGTGAAGAATTATCCAAAGAGTCCGTTTGCTCCAGAAGCTCTCTATCGTGCAGGACTTGTTTATACACAAGGACTTCAGGATTTTAATACGGCCATTTCCACACATCGGAGAGTGATCGATGAGTATCCGGAAAGTACGTTTGCTTCTCAGTGCCAGTTTATGATTGGTTTCATTTATGCCAACAATGCAGCGGATACGGCAAAGGCCAGAATCGCTTACAATACATTTCTTCAGAAATATCCTAGTCACGAATTAGCTCCTTCTGTGGAATGGGAGTTACGGTATCTCGGCAAGGATATCAATGATATTCCAGAATTGAGAACACTGGATCAAGAAACCAAAGCGGAGGCTGATGGAGAAAAATAGGTTTTTATCAAATGCACGGTAGATAGTACTATATGATTAACCGAAGTCCTTTCATTTTCGTGTTTTAGTAGGCTTCGGTTTCATTTTTATTGGAACTTTTGCATTGGAATTTTAGTTTAGTATAGAATCATAAATTCCGGGATTTATTATGATTAATAAGAAAATCATCATCACAGGTCTGGTTATTTTTCATATCCTTACTTTTCGTTTCGAGGAGACCGCGGCAGCCCAAGATACCGACATGGCCGAAACGGTCGTATCGCTTTCCGCTTTTGTGGAATCGAAGAAAGTTCCTCTCAATCGAACCCTCGAATTTACTGTGCAGATCTCGTGGATGGGTGATCTTGATCTCATTGAAATAAATGAATTGGAGGAACCGGTGCTCGCCAATTTCGAGATCGTAGGGACTTCCTCAGCCAATCGTGTTTCCGGCATTTCTGGTGGAAAGAAAGCGGTTAAAGAGATTTCATACAGACTTCAGCCCACAACATTGGGAATGGGGTATATCGAATCCGTCGTTCTCAGCTATAAAGAGTTAAAAACTGGAAAAACCCGTCATCTGAGAACTCAGCGCATTGGTGCGGAAGCGGTCTCCCCTGTACCCGATAGAGGGGAAAGGGGAAAGTTATGGCTGTGGATCGTGCTCGGATTTGTGGGTATTTTTGGATTCTCTGTCTTTTTCTTTTATATGAAAAAGCGATCGCGCATAGATGATGGTGAGGAGGAGATTGAGAGGATTATCGAGGAAGCCTATCTTGAAGAGCTGAAGGAAACCGTTGATTTGAAAAGCGCTGATCGACGGGAAGCCTTTACGATTCTTTCTAAGCTTTTCCGCCGATATCTTTCGGAAAAATATGACATATCCGCTTTAGAGGCTACGACAGAAGAGCTTCTAAAAAAGATAGAACAGGAAGGTTTAGATGAAAGTTTGATTCGTCGTTGCGAGACACTATTCAGCAAGGCGGACGTGGTAAAATTCTCCGGCCGGGAGGCTGAACAATCTGAAATTGAGGAAGCCTATACAACAGTAGAGACGATTCTAGAATCTCATCTGGCAAAATTGAAACAGAGACTATTGGAGGAAGAGGAGCGGGGAAAAAAGAGAAAGAAGAGAAGGCATAACAATTGAACCTTAAAGGACGAAATTGTAATTACCAGGAGGATTAATGGATAAGACAATTGAAGCCATTCATCGGAAAATCCAAAAGGAAAGTGTTTTTGTCGATAAGCTTACCGGGGAAGTGAGTAAGGTCATTGTTGGGCAAAAATACATGGTTGAACGTCTTTTAATTGGACTGCTGGCAAATGGCCATGTACTGTTAGAGGGTGTCCCAGGTTTGGCAAAAACACTCACAGTGCGAACCCTTTCGTCGGCCATCCGGACAAAGTTTCAACGCATCCAGTTTACGCCAGACCTGCTGCCTGCTGACTTGGTAGGTACATTGATTTATGACCAGAAAAATGGAAAATTCCAGACGAAGAAAGGACCCATATTTGCCAATCTTATCCTGGCCGACGAGGTCAACCGGTCTCCGGCCAAGGTTCAATCGGCTCTTCTGGAAGCGATGCAGGAACGGACAGTCACTATTGGAGAAAATACATTTAAGCTTGATGATCCATTCCTTGTTCTGGCAACCCAGAACCCAATAGAACAGGAGGGTACCTATCCGCTTCCTGAAGCCCAAGTCGACAGATTTATGTTGAAGCTATCCATTGGCTATCCCACTCCCGAAGAAGAATTGACGATTATGCAGAGAATGTCCAAAGGCCCTGAACCGACACCCGATTCAGTGGTCCGGCCGGAAGATATCATTGAGGCCAGGAAGGTGGTGGAAGAGATATATATAGATCCCAAGATAGAGCAATACATCGTCGATATGGTCTTTGCCACACGAAATCCGAAAGAGTACGGTCTCGAAGATCTTGCCGATTTAATTGCATACGGTGCTTCTCCAAGGGCATCTATTTATTTAGCGAAAACTGCCAAGGCTCATGCCTTCCTTAAACGACGTGGCTACGTAACTCCGGAGGATGTACGAGCCATCGGGATGGATGTCTTGCGCCATCGGATCATTGTTACGTACGAGGCAGAAGCTGAGGAGGTCTCTGCTGAAGATGTCGTCCGTAAAGTATTGAATAAGATAGAAGTACCGTAGAACTGACGGTGAGTGGTGTTTATAAAGTAATCGGTAATCGGTAATCGGTGGAAAAAGGTAAACGGTGAACAGTGAACGGATTTTTTTTTTAAGTTATTAATGACTCTGTTGATTTAATCGCAAAATAGACATAATCCAATGAAAATAAATAAGATAAACTACTTGACTTTTTGGGCATAATTATGTACATTAAGCTATTGATAAATTGGAAGATACCATAAATTTAGGGGTCCTTCTATGTTTCGCCCAACAAGTCGCCAATCTTCTATGTTTGAAGTAGAAAATACAATTCCAGGGGCACTTCCAGACACCGACTGGTGTTTTACGTACAAAGAAAAAGTCCTCCCACTTATCGACGAAGAAGAGTTCAGACATTTTTATCATGAATCAAAAGGACATCCCAATGCCCCCATTAAAGCTTCGGTATCCATACTCATCTTCATAGGCATGGAAAAACTGAATTGGCGTGCTGCTGAATTTCTATTCCCAAGACGTCTGGACTGGTTAATCGCCACGAACACACCCATTGGAGAGGCCCAAATAGATCATACCACGCTTTTCAAATTTTATCGGCGTATAGAAGCCGATGATACCGCCAGAGAACTTTTTGTATCACTTACCGATTCATTTATCAAGGCCTGTGGTACTTCGGTTAAAATGCAACGGACCGATTCGTTCTTCATTCATGGCTGGCTCAGGATTCTGTCCCGTTATGGACTATTCAAAGAAACGATTCGTAAGTTCTTGCTGACATTACGAAAACAGAGACCCGGACTTTACAATAATATCAAAGGACAATTATCCAAAGATTATCTTGAAAAAGAGTTTGATCTTACAGAAAAAGATCATGCACTTGCCCAGAGGAAGATTTCCTTAATGGCTCGGGATCTATATCGAATCAAATGCGCTTTCGAAAAGCATAGCAAAATCAGGAATTATGAAACCTTCAAAATACTGTGTATGGTTTTTAACCAACAGTGTGAAGTAAAAGAATCTATTGAAGATGACCCTGAAATCGTGATCAAAGAAATACCTGATAATAATGCGATTTGTACTCCACATAACCCCGAGGCACGTTACTTTCGAAAAGGGAATAAACGTGTCACAGGAGACAGGGCAACAGTTACTGAGACATGCGATCCTGAAAATAAAACACAATTCATTACCGATGCTTCTGATAACGAAGCAACCAAACACGATACAAAAGAGCAGCCTGATGTTCAAGATCGATTGATAGAGAACAGATTCAAGCCCGATAAGCAGTATGGCGATGCTGGTTTTGTTAATGGTAAAACCATATTAGATTCTAAAGGTAAAGGCATCGAACTTGAAGGGCCTACTGCCGGGCGTTCTCACTCGTTTGAATCTTATGAAAACAAAGACCGTCCGCTGGACGCAGGCGATTTTGATACAACTTTAGATGACCAGACAGATAATTTGATTGTTAATCAGTGTCCTAATAAACAAGTACCCAAAGATCAAAAGCGCAGTAAAAAAACCGGCAAGATCATCGTCCATTTTGATCGTGATGTTTGCAGTGCTTGCCCGTTTACAGAGAGGTGTCCGGTGAGAATCGGCAAACGTGTTTCAACTTATACGGTTGATGAAGCTGAGTATATGGGAACTGTTCGGCATCACCAATACATGAGTGATCCGAAATATCGTAAGGAATGTGCAGTCCGAGCCGGCGTTGAAGCGACTGTATCGGAGTTGACGCGTGCGCATGGGATGAGAAAATCCCGTCATAGAGAAAGGAGTCGAACGAAATTGCAATTAACTTTTGCTTCGCTTGCCTGTAATGTGAAGCGGTTCATTCGGCATGGGGAGAAGTACGGATATTTAGAGCCAGGATTTACATAACAGGCTCAAGTAGTATCATTCTCACCTGTTAAAATGAACTGTTATGGCTTTTTCAGGACGTCTCTTGTCTCAAAGATCTCCTGGAAATGTTTTCAAAGAACTATTGATAAAAATGAGTATTCATATCTTCGTCTTTCTATATCTGAAAGGCGATTAAATCAACAGAGTCATTAAT
>Ga0114922_10001495_pt1 | contig 22355 bp, 16 predicted proteins | sample AartaG_FD_100975 | JGI IMG/M metagenome (GOLD analysis project Ga0114922, IMG submission 100975) | Deep subsurface microbial communities from Aarhus Bay to uncover new lineages of life (NeLLi) - Aarhus_00045 metaG | ecosystem: Environmental > Aquatic > Marine > Oceanic > Sediment | place... | reverse complement strand
TTCCTTTTATACTTCGCTAACAAAAGCTTTATATTTGGCGGGAACAGGAGAACGGGATAAAGCCTTAGAAGTGGGTAGATATGGTGTGGTTTTGTCATTCTTAGGGATGAAGGAGGAAGCTTTAGATTCGATCGAGGCGGCAATAAGAAACAACACAGAATTATCCAGTGCTTTTTATTCTTACCTCCCGCTGACAAATCTTGACATTTATGATGGCCTGAGGGATGATCCGCGGTTCCAGGAGATCGTTAGAAAGGAAAAAGAAAAATACGAACAAAACCTAAAAAAATATGCATTTTAATTTGGTACCGGGATACCCGACCCCTTAATTACAAAGAATTGGAGAAAGACTAAATCAGGAGATTGATTGGATGAAGAAGAAATTTACATTGCTTTTGTGGATATTATTGCTTTTTCCGTTGCCATCATTGGGCCAAAGCGGCCAAAGAATGTTGCTGACCGTTCGGTCCCAAGGGTCCATGCAGACTATGGGGCTTTATGGTCCAGCCGGCGTCACAGTTAAAGCCGAAGGATATGCCTATTTGCTCCCCGGTTCACGAGGAAAATTTACCGGGACCGGACAGATCTTTGTGACCATGGATTTCAACTATCCGAAAACAGGATATGTGGGCATAAGCCAACTCAAGGGGGAGGGCCAACTGAACGTTGTGGCAGAAACAGAAGGAAAATACCTGAGATTCTATTTTAAACACTATAACATCCCCTGCAAAGGAGAGATCATCATCAATGCGCCGGCGCCGATGGGAACAATGAAGGAACCTTACGAGGATAATTTTGATCCCCATGTCCTTGCCCCGGGAGTACAGCCGGGGGCGAAAATCGAATTGAAGGACGGGGCAACCGGGACATTCAATTTCGGCCCTAAGAGTTACGCTGGAGCCACCCAGACTGCTTCATGGAAAACAGATTTCACCCTGGATGGAATCGAGACGTGGAGTGTCAGCATCAGCGGGGAAGAGATCGATACTACACAATCCCCGATCAAGAACTCGAAGCTCCAGACCAAGAACAAGGAATTGCCCGTTGCCTTGAAGTATAAATGGAAGCTGATTGGCGAGTTTTCCGTCATCGGAAAGGGGGGGGCAAGGCAATTTTATGATGGCCAGATATTCTCTGCACAAATAAGCAACGATGTTCTGTTCGATCATCATGATCTATACAGATGGGATGAAACGCCATGCAAAGAATCTTGGAATCAGGAGGATTTAACCGCCCAGGCAATAAATGGGAAGGTGAGCGGAAATTCTGTCCAGCTGAAATGGCCCGAATTCCATCCCAGGTTGTGCTACTCCCTTTTTCCCTTAAAATCCTATCTGGGACAATTGCGCCCTCGAAAAGAGTTCGAATCAGCAGAATTCGTTGGCTATATCTCGAGGGAGAAGCTTCCTTTGGTGGACGGCAAAGTCGTAACAGGGGGCATGTCGGACTGGCTAAAATACAGGATCACCCTCAAAAAAATATATTGAATTAGTTTGCAATTAATTTGGTGACGGGATACCTGTTTACCTAATTATGCGAATTAGTTTGGGGGGTCAGGTGCCAAATTATTGGTATTTGTGATTGAAAGGAAAATAAATCAAATGAGCAAATTTTTTAAAACCGAATGTTTCTTATTGATTTTCCTTGGATTGGCCTTTTCGTTAGGCTGCCTGCATGCCCAAACAACCGATTCGAGGCTGGTCCTTAATACCACAGAGCATGAACTTCCAGGAGGAAAGATCTCTCGCGGATCATACGCTGTCTTTGAAGATAGAGAAGCGAAAGCCGGACGGATGATCAAACTCGATCTGGTGATCCTCCATGCCACTGGATCTGATCCCAAACCCGATCCGCTGTTTTATCTTGCCGGGGGACCAGGACAAGCCAATGTGGATGTGTACAGAGGATTTGTCGAGTCATGGATCCGCCAGGACAGGCACATCGTATTTGTCAATGTGCGAGGAACAGGAGGAGATAATGATCTCCAGTGTGAGCTCCATGGCGGTGACGATAACATCCAGGGATATCTCGAGAATCCGTTCGATGTCGAGGAGTTTCGGACCTGTCTGGAGGAATTGGAAAAAAAGTTCGATCTGACAAAATACTCAACACCCCTAGCCATGGATGACCTGAACGATGTGCGTAAAGCCTTAGGCTATGAAAAGATCAACCTCATGGGAACCTCCGGGGGCACCCGGTCATCACTCGTTTACATGCGCCGCCATCCGGAGAGGGTGCGCTCCGCTATCCTCATCGGGGTTGCTCCTCTTGCATACAAAAATCCATTGTATCATCCCGCGGGTGCACAGTATGCCTTGGATCTTCTGTTTAAGGAATGTTTGGAGGACAGTGCTTGCAACGATGCTTTTCCCAACCTGGAGGAGGAATTCTGGACAGTGCTCGAGCGCCTTGAAGATGGCCCGGTCCAAGTCAAAATCGCTCACCCTGTATCAGAGGAAATGATAGAGGTAAAGCTCTCGCTGCCGACTTTTACGGAAGTCATCCGATCGATGATGTATTCTGTTCGGCTGAGCCGTCGGGTTCCACTCTATGTTCACCAGGCATTCCAGGGAAAATTCAGGCCGATAACAGAAATGGCGGTTAGACTGGAACGGGGAAGTCAGCTGGGTCTTAGCCTGGGTTTGTTACTTTGTGTTACCTGTTCGGAAGATGTAGCCCGTATCCAACCGGAAGAAGTCTCGCGGAAAACGAGGGGGAGCTACAGAGGGGATGTGCGCGTGCGCTCCCAGATGGCCGTTTGTGATATCTGGCCGAAGTCCGAGCTTTCTGCAAACTACGCCAATCCGGTCGACGTGGATATCCCGGTTTTGCTGTTTTCAGGGACTATGGATCCGGTAACCCCTCCGCGCTGGGGAGAGGAGGCGGCCTGCCACCTGCCCAACAGTCTTCATGTTGTGGTTCCCGGCGCACATGGCGTTTTCGGAAGATGTACCTACAGTATCATGCAGCAATTCCTGGCCAAGGGCTCTGTAAAAGGCATCGACACCTCTTGTGTCAAATCAATGAGACTCTCTCCCTTCAGGCTTTCTGAGAAGTAGGAATTGCAATTAAACGAAAAGGAGATAAAATGAGGGTTAAATTTTCGAGATTGGCATCCATATCTGTTTATGTGTTGTCCATTTTTGGATTTTTTCTAGTTTTGGCTACGTCAGCACTGGGACAAGGGAATGACAACCTGGTTATGATTGTCGAGTCTAGAATCACTCTTAAACCAGCTGCCCCAGGTCAGGCGGGATGGGACACAAAGGTTGAAGGCGAAGCCTATCTTCGGGCGCTTCCCAACGGAAAATTCACTGGTTCCGGAGAACTATCCGTAACCTATAACTTTCTTCATACACCGAATCCCTATTTCAAATACAGCACCCTGAAGGGGCAAGGTTCTTTTGTTGTCAATGGGGTCAAGGAGGGGAAAAACCTCCGGTTCTGGTTCGAACGAAGCAACATCCCCGTTAAAGGAACCCTGACTATCAGCATGCCCCATATGTCCGAGACAAAGCCTTATGTGACAACTTTCGATCCATACTCCATTGCTCCGGGAGGTCCGGAATTGGAAAGAGGGGTGACCATGGAGTTAAGGGATGGAGCAACCGGTGCGATCGATATCCCAGGAGCGGGGAAGACAACTTTTACTCTCCGTGGCGTAGAGTTATGGCGTGTGAGCGTTGTCGGGGAAGAAACCGACAGGGATCAACCCTTCATCCAGAACAAGAAGCTGAGAAACACTTCCAAAGAATTGCCGATCGCTGTGCAATTCAAATGGAAATTGGTAGGGGAATTCACCGTGATCGGAAAAGGCGCCAATCGCTCCTTTTTTGACGGTCAGATTTTCTTAGCCTCTGTGGATAATGTTTTGCTGTTTAAATATGATGAGCTGTATAGTTGTGATTCGGAAGATTGCAAGGAGTCCAAGAATCCAGAAGATTTGGTAGGTCAATCCATAGGAGGTGCAATAACCGGGAATGTTCTCCGTGTCAAATGGCCTGAGTTTTTTCCTGTTGAGTGCATCTTGTGCAGGCCTCTACAATTATATCTTGGAGGACTTCCTTATCGTGCAAAATTCGGGACAATAGAGTTTATGGATAAGATATCCCGAGAGGAGTTGCCGCTGACTGATGGAAAGGTGGTTCGCGGAGGGATACAAGATTGGATGAAGTACGCCATAACGCTTAAAAAACTCAATTGATCATTCGATATGATAAATCGCGGACAGGTGCCGAATTCCCCAACCAGTGTATTTACAATTTTATGATGAATTTTGTACCTGTCCCTAATTTATTGTAAATTATAGGGCATGATGGAAAAAACAAACCCTGAAGAGGTCTATAAAAAGAGAATCGCTACGTTTGAATCGCAAATTCAACTCTTGAGACGGAAAGAGACGCTCCTGTCTGCCATAAAGCTAGTGGCCGTCGTTTGCGGAATACTCCTTCTGGTCAAATTGGCGACAAAATTCACCCATGTTCCCCTTTTGGCCTTCATTGTCGTCTTGATACTGTTCATTGTTGCTGTTGCTGCCCATGAAAACATCATCAAGAAGAGAAAGTTTCAAGAGGCTTTGAAAACGATAAATGAAAACGAAACAAAATCTTTGCTGGGGGATTTCCTCGATTTTGATACTGGGGAGGAGTTCATATCCACAGACCATGAGTATTCGTCGGATCTTGATATTTTCGGATATAGGGGCGTTTTTCATTACCTGAACCGTACGACAACGAGCATCGGAAAAAGATTTTTATCAAACTTGTTGAAGACGTTCCCTGAAGATTTGAGCATACAAGAGGTGAAGGAAAAACAGGAAGTCGTTCAAGAATTGGCGGGCAAAGTCGATCTCCGGCAAAACATCCAGGCTCACGGAAGGTTTATCGAAGATTCCATGAAACGGATGGAATCTTTCAAAGACCTTTTCGACGAGCCCGATGCCGTTCTTGGAAAAATGCCGTTGACTGTATTCATTCATCTGTTCCCGTTGATCACTCTTGGAGCGGTTGTTTCGTTGTTCTTCCATGTGTCCTGGATTGTTCCGGTTGCGCTTGTTTTGATTCAAGGAATCGTGAATAGAGTAACACGAGAGGTGCGGAAGCGGATCTATCACCTAACATCACGCAATGCCAAGATCCTAACGGCCTACTCAAAGATAACTGCGGAACTGGAAAAAGAGAATTTTGCGTGCAAAAAACTCAAAGAATATCAATCGGAATTATTTGTGGAGGAAAAGGCGGCTTCCTCTCACATCAAGAAATTATCCACACTTCTCGCGTATTTTGATATGCGGCTGAGCAAAGAATTTTATCTATTGTTCAACAATCTGCTCTTTTGGGACCTCCACTGCGTGTACAGAATAGAGAAATGGAAGAAGAAAACAGGACCTGTGATCCACAAATGGTTCGATGTCATCGGGAATTTTGAAGCGCTGTCGACTTTTGCCAACGCTCTGTTCAACAATCCGGATTGGACGATGCCAGAAGTGAGCGGCCCGGAGTTTCGACTCGAGGCTCTGTCCATCGGACACCCGCTGATCCCAAAGCCGGAAAATATTCGCAACGACATCATGCTGAAACAAAAAGGAAACATCTTGATCGTAACCGGTCCAAACATGTCAGGCAAAACCACGTTCCTGAAAACGCTGGGAGTGAACATCGTCCTAGCCATGGCAGGAGGCCCTGTATGTGCCAAGCGGTTTGTGCTCTCTCCCTTGAAGCTTTACACGAGCATGAAAGTGACGGATTCGCTGGATAAGAAATTATCCTTGTTTTATGCGGAGTTGCAAAGGTTGAAGATGATAATGGATGCCATTTTGCGCAAACAGCCCTTGTTTTTCCTGATTGATGAGATGCTGAAGGGAACGAATGAGTCAGACCGCCATAAAGGGGCGATAGCCCTGATTAAACAGTTTGTGGAAAATGATGCCGACGGGATATTGGCAACACATGATCTAGAGCTGACCAAGCTCGAGCAAGATTACAAGGAAACCATCACAAACTATCATTTCGATGGGTACATCGAAGGGGATAACCTTTTGTTCGATTACAAATTGAAGACCGGGATTTGCAAAAGCTCCAACGCTTTGGAGCTGATGAAAAAAGTCGGAATAAAAATCGAATAGGGTGGCACCAATAATTCGGTGACGGGATACTTGATTACCTAATTATTTACAGCGCTGCAACCGAATTAATTAGGTAATCAAGTATCCCGTCACCGAATTTATGAAAAAAATGTCACCAAAAAAAACCTTTTGGAGTTTTGTTTCGTATATAGTAATTGATATGGTAATAATTGTGTAATTATGATTGACGTAATGGAGAATTGTGTTACAATAAGAAAGATTTAGCAATATAAAGAAGGAGGGAACACATGACAGCCGTAAGAAAAATAATCGCATTGTTCATCATTATCTTGATAGGCCTTCCGATCCTTTTCGGTGTCGTATGGGTCGTGGGCCTTACAAAAGCCACGGTGTCTTCTGAATTCATATCGGAACTGCCTCAAGAGATTATCAGGGAAATCCCAGATATCGCCGAAGAGATATTCGAGGAAGGTCAAGATGAAAAGGTGATAAGGGATGAGAATACACGGGCATGGTTTCGAGCTGCCGCAGAGGCAGGGGTATCACCCAAGCAGTTGATGGCTGATACAGGCCTGCTGGATTGGCTGGAATACGAGTTGTCCGAATCCCTGGATGAGGTGGGAGAGATTCTCAGGGGTGAAAGAAGGGCGAGGCCCATCACGCTCGACCTTCGACCTCTGAAGGACATTCTGATGCGTGATGAGATCGACCAGCATCTCATGAGAGTTCTGGAAAATCTGCCAGCCTGTGATGAGGAAGGAGAACGACAGTGGCAACAAATCGGCCGTTGGGGACTTGCGGATCGTGAATTGCCGGCCTGCCGCCCTGACATAGAGGTTGCCCAAGAAGCCTTGATGGAGTGGCGGATGGATGTTGTCTCGGAAATGGATAATGAAGTCGAGATCTTCGAAGACATAGAATTTATCCCTTTTGGTATGTCTCGTGCTTTGACCGTCCTTTCTTCCTTCCTGTTCGTGTTCCCGGCTTTATTTATCTTCATCGGTTCCTTGATAGCGGCCAATTCTCCGGCCAGTTTCTTCCGGTGGAGCGGTGTTTCCACTTTTCTGGGTGCGTTGCCTGCTCTGCTTTTGGCCTTTTTTGTCAAACACATCTCTTTGTGGGGATTGAGGATTGCACCGTTTTATTCCTCCGATTGGGACGCCTGGTCTCCTGAACTTGAGGAATTGGTTTTTGAAAAAATAAGCTGGATCCCGATGCGGATCATCGACCAGATTTTCTCCCCTGTTGTGACGGTGGCCGCGATTGTCTGTGTCCTGGGCATCGTCCTGTTCGCCATATCCTTGATGGTTCGAAACAAACCTAGAAGTAAAGCTGTAACCTCAGTTCAGGCCCCTCCTCCTGTATCTCCCGAAAAGGCCGAAGTCGTTGAAAAAGTCGAAGAAGAGGCAGAAAAGCCACAGAATGATAAAGCAGACGATGAAGAGTCGGAGGAAGCCGAACCGGACAAACCCAAAAAAACGGATAAAGACGAATAAGAAATAGGATTGACTGCCCTATCCCGCTGTGATATCAATGGGGCATACGACAGGGAGGAATCGGTATCATGGCAGAAAAAGGGCTGGTTGCTAAACTGATCGCAAGATTCATCTCAGGGCTGATCGTTATCGGTGCCATCCTGTTCGGTACGGCCGGCACCTTCAACTGGCCCGAAGCCTGGGTCTACATTGTCATTCAATTTGGCTGGTCTGCGGCTCTTATAATCTGGCTCTGGAACCACGATCCTGAGCTACTCAAAGACAGGCTGAAATTCACGAAGAAGTCGGCAAAGGGCTGGGATAAAATCCTGACATTCATCGGCATGCCCTTTTATATTCTGTATTTAGTTATCCCGGGCTTCGATGCGGTACGATACCAGTGGTCGCATGTCCCCCTGGCTGTGAAGGTCATCTGTTTTATTCTGGTTTCCGCTTCGTTTATCTGGATATCCTGGATCATGAATGAAAACACCTATCTTTCCCGATTCGTCGAAATCCAGGAGGAGCGGGGTCACAAGGTCATCACCACAGGACCTTACAGGTTCATTCGCCACCCGATGTATATCGGTGCCACGATTCTTTTGCTATCGCTTCCTGTGGCTCTGGGTTCGCTTTATGCTCTCATCCCGACAGCCTTTTGTGTTATCTTCATAATCATTCGGACAGTGCTGGAGGACAAAACTCTGCACAAAGAGCTCGAAGGCTACGTGGAGTACGCCAAAAAGACAAAATACCGCCTCATCCCCGGCATCTGGTAATTTTTTTTATCGGGTCAAACCATGGCATTGGAAATTTCCGGATACTCTTCACAAAGAAAAAGCCGGCGGGAGTTTTTGCGGACAATGGGGCTGGGAGCCTCTGCTTTTGCCTTGAGCAGATTTCCCGCATGTCGAAGCAACCGCAAGGCCTATCCCAATATTGTCTACATCATCGCCGATGACATGGGCTACGGGGATGTGTCCTGCCTTAATCCCGGAAGTAAAATCTCCACACCGAACATGGATAAACTGGCCTCGGGGGGCATGATATTCACCGATGCTCATTCGGGCTCTGCCGTCTGTACACCGACACGATACGGGCTCCTGACCGGCCGGTACTGCTGGCGGTCGCGGCTCGAAACCGGCGTGTTGTGGGGTTATTCCCGAACTTTGATACCAAAATCACGGATGACCGTGGCTTCCCTTTTGAAACAGCACGGATACGCCACAGCCTGTGTCGGGAAGTGGCATTTGGGCTGGGATTGGGCGACAACGGATGGATACATTTTCAGCGACAGGAGCGATGAAACCGGAGAAAGTGTGGATTACGCCCAACCGATCTCGGGTGGACCCCTCGATCTAGGATTCGATTATTTTTTCGGCATTCCCGCTTCCTTGGATATGCTTCCCTATGTTTATCTGGAAAACGATAGGGTGGTTGCAGTGCCCACAGAAACTATAAAAGGAACCGAAGGGCGTCGATTTTACAGAGGTGGGCCCATCGCTCCCGGATTCAAACACGAAGAGGTCCTCCCGAAATGCACCCAAAAAGTCGTCGCCTTCATCGATAATCATGCCAAAAAAAGTTCCGATGTGCCCTTCTTCCTTTACTTTCCGCTAAACGCTCCCCACACACCGATTCTCCCGACCGAAGATTTTCAAGGAAAATCCGGCATCGGGCCCTACGGCGATTTTGTCATGCAGTGCGATTGGACAGTCGGACAGATCATGCAGGCTCTCGATCGCCATAATATGACAGAAAACACACTCTTCATCGTCACGAGCGACAATGGCTGTTCCCCGATGGCCGATTTTGATGATCTGGCTCAGCAGGGCCATCACCCGAGCTATCATTTTCGGGGATACAAGGCGGATATTTATGAGGGGGGCCACCGTATCCCCTTTATTACACGCTGGCCTGCAAATGTAACGCCTGGAAGCATATGCAACGACACCATCTGTTTGACCGATCTTATGGCGACATTAGCCGCGATCCTGGATTTCGATCTGCCCGAAAATGCAGGAGAAGACAGCGTCAGCATATTGCCCGATTTACTCGACAAGGCCACCGGTCCGGTACGTGAGGCAACGGTCCATCATTCCATCAATGGCTCTTTCTCGATTCGCCAGGGAAAGTGGAAGCTGGAATTCTGTCCGGGATCTGGGGGATGGAGTTATCCAAAACCGGAGGAGGCCAAAAAGCTCGGACTGTCCAAATTTCAGCTCTACGATCTCAGTCAAGATATCGGTGAACAAAATAACGTGATGGACAAGCATCCAGAAGTGATCGAACACCTGACAGAGCTTATGACAAAATATGTGGAAGAAGGCCGCTCCAAACCCGGCCTGCCCCAACAAAACGACCGCCCAGTCTCGATTTTATTTAGGTAACAGGTATCCAGGTTCGAAATTATTTACTATAATTATAATTAATTCGGTACCGGGATACCCGACCCCCGAATTAATTCTAGGCATAAGAGTTAAGGTAACAAGTATCCCGTCACGAAATTATTTAAGGAGAGTGTAAAATGAAGACGAGAATTTTATTTACCGTTGTCATTACTTTGGTTTTTCTAGCGCCATGTTTTGCCCAGGAGGACTCTGCGCTTAAGATGGAGATGATCGAAAGACTCATGAAACCCGGCGAATTTCATGAACTACTTAAAGATTTTGTGGGAACGTGGACTGCCGATGCGAAGATGTGGATGGATCCGAATGCTCCTCCTGTTGAATCCAAAGGTCAAGCCACTTTTAAACTGATTTTCGATGGTCGTTTCCTGTATGGTGATTTCAATGCTGAATTCATGGGGATGCCGTTCAAGGGAATCAACATCATGGGATATGACAATTTCAAGAGGGAATTCTTCTCAATATGGTTGGATAACAGTACCACAGGATTGCTATCGAGCACAGGCAGTTACGACACCGACACAAAAAAATACCATTTCATAGCAGAAATGTTCGACCCTGCCACCGGACAGACCTTGGAATTGCGCGAAGAGGCTCACTTTGCCAGCAAAGATGAATACGTCTCCGTAACTTACGCAAAACCTAAAGATGGAAAAGAATTCAAAAACATGGAGATGAAGTACACCCGAAAAAAATAGGGCGAGCGAGAATTTTTGAACCTTTAAACCAAAATATCCGTAAATTAAAGATATATATCGTGAAAATGAAAGGAGATATCATGATCAAATTGCCCAAGAATTCAATCGTATCTGCTATTGCAGGAGTGGTGTTCTTGATTTATATGCTGACAATTCCAGCTGCAGCCCAAGACCTGGGAAAAAAGTATGCACCGATCTTAGGGGACTATGAGTTCGACATGAGTGAATCTGGAATGGGAATCATGACATTCAAGTTTTATGTCGAATATGATGCGCTCTGGGCCTGGCCGCAAGATATAGGAGATCCCGAAGAAATGATTCCTGAAGAAGGCGAAGAATTCGTTTTCACCATCGATTCCGCGGACGAGGGAACCTGGAGGGTGGAATTTTTGAAAGACGACAGAGGAAAATACACAAAATGCCACGTAGTGAATGAAGGCTTAGGAGCGGATATGACCGGAGAAAAAATAATAGAATAGTCGGCTATTTTTTTAATTCATACATTTTCGGGACCGAATATTCCAGGATAACTCTTTTTTCGTTTTCTAGGTCCGGTTTTTCACCGAGATAAAATTTCACGGTTAACGTTAGGTTTTCTAAGTCGTACTGCGAGTACCACAGGGTGCGGCCTGGGGCAGCTTGGGGGTTGCCCGGTGCATTCGGGGGCACGGCCACTTGGGCGTTGATGGCGGCGATTTCCTCGAGAGAAAATTTTTCCTTGGCCTTTATGGATTCATTCAGCATCTTGTACCTTCGGAGGCTCCAGTTGAGACCTGTTTCCGGGAATTCATCCACATTTTGGTGGTGGAATACCAGATGGTTTGTCACACACTGAGGACCGTCGCTGTCGATGATATAGCTCCGGTTGCGGGCGGGGGCGAACTCGAATATAAAGGATTTTCCACTCCCGTCACCGATGATGTAGTGGCATGGGATGAAAGAATAATAGTGTTTTAGAGAAAGCAATGCTTCTTTGGCTTCTTCCACGTTTTTGCAGTTATCCAGGAGATAACGCATGCCCATCAATTCATGCATCCCGACCTCATCACCCGGTTCGCGGCCGACTTTGTTTCCGGATTCCTCCTCGGCAAGGATAGAAACAACCAGCCCCTCCGAATTGATGCCGTCCAGCACGCCCCCGAGATATTCAAAAGCACACAAGGAAATGGAAGAATAGCCCTGGTCGGGATAGATTTCGAACAGGATGGGCCTGGCCATCATGGCCAATCGCCCTTTTTGCGGCTTTCTCCCGGTGATATCACCTGTGATAAAGTCATAATTCCGGCTCAAGATGTTGTGGCCGTCTTCAGTGGCGCTTGCCGGATAAAATGTGACCGAACATCCAGGCGGTGCCATTTGTTTCTGGAAAAGCCCTGAAAAATCATAAGAATCATCGGAAAAGTTCAGTCCATAAGCAGCAGCCAATCCCTTCATGCGCTCGTGAAGGATCGGATAATTTTTGGCCATATACTCACGTTTGGCTCTGTTCATGATGTGATTGTCCGAGGGTGTGATGGGGGTGCCATCTTTTTTGGCTATTTCTCCGATCTTTTTTCCGATTTCGAAGTTCGAGCCTTTGAGGACGACATGCTGAACTTCCGCGAACTTGTCCGGCCCGCCGGCGATGACCGTTTTCTTGTATTCCAGATCCTGTGCAGCAGATGGCAATGCCATCATACTCAGCAAAAAAACCATTCCTACAATGGTGGACACAACGAAGCTCTTGGATAATTTGATCATGGGGCCTCCTTTTGTGTATTGAAAAACATTCTATATTGTATCTCAATTCATAATTACATCAAGCATAATTACAAATTTATCAACATATAAGTTACTGATATCGGTTTATCGCCGAATAATATCTCATCCATCCAAATGTTCTCATTAGTCTAAACAAATTTGTATTAAAATTAGTTCGCCGTAAACTTTCTATTTCTTCACACGTTAATTATACTGTGACTATAAATTAGGTGACGGGATACTTGATTACTTAACTAATTCTGTAGGAAGAGCTATCCAGAATTAGGTAATCAAGTATCCCGTCACCTAATACAGGAGAAGATTATGAAAATATGTGGTATCAGAAAGTTTTTATCCTTCATAATTCTGGTTTTATTTGTGTGCGGATCTATGTCGATGGCTCAGGATGTGCCGCCTCTCAAGACCGATGCGGACAACCAGAAGCTGATCGCGGAGCTGAAAATGCTTATTCCTGTTCTGATGAAGGAAGCCGGGATTCCCGGCATGTCGATTGCCGTTATTAAGGACGGTAAAATCATTTGGACCGAAGGATTTGGCATCAAAAACACTAAGACGGGCGAAGCAGTAACCAAAGACACCATTTTCGAGGCTGCATCTCTGACCAAGCCATTCTTCGCCTACATGGCCATGCAATTGGTGGAGAGCGGTGAGTTGGATCTCGATAAACCGCTTATGGAGTATCTACCCAAGGAAGATCTAGTGAAAAAATACATCAGACACCCATGGGACCTGGAGGGATTCAACAGAGATTGGTTCAGCCGGATAACGGCCCGTCTGGTTTTGAGCCATTCTTCTGGTTTGCCCCATGGGGAGCCCCGGAGGCCCCTGCCGATTCTTTTTGAGCCGGGTTCTCGATACAAATATTCCGCAGATGGTTACCAGTATCTCCAGCAAGTCATCGAGCATCTTAAGGGGGAGCCTCTTAAGGACCTCATGGTGAAAGCGGCGTTGGAGCCCTTAGGGATGAAACACAGCAGCATGGTGTGGCAGGACCGGTACGAGGCACAGGCTGCGGTCGGTCATGATGTTTTCGGTGAGACGAACGGAAGGTTCCGCAAGAGAAAAAGAGCGATGGCTGCCGCAAGTCTGTACACGACCGCGGAGGATTATGCCCGGTTTGTCATAGCCTTGCTGAACGATGTCGGAATGAAAAAAGAGACAATCGCAAAGATGCTCACACCCGAAATAGATGTGGACGAGGATGTGTTTTGGGGACTCGGGTTCGGTTTGGAAAAAACCTCTAATGGGAAGGCCTTCTGGCAGTGGGGAGATTATGGCATATTTCGTAACTATATCATTGCCTACAAGGAAAAGAAGATCGGGGTCGTTTATCTGACGAACAGTTTCAACGGATTGAGCATCGGGGATGAGATCGTGAAACATGCGATCGGCGGAGGGAATGATTTGGCGCTCGGTTTTTTGGGTTATGACCTGTATGATTCACCCGTTCGGGTTTTTACCAAGACCTTAGTGGACAAAGGCATGGAGGAGGCTGTCAAGATTTTCCATGAATTGAAAAAAGAGCATCCTGATGATCTCAACGAGGGAGCGATAAACAGTTTGGGATACACGCTGCTAAACGCAAAAAAGACAAAAGAGGCCATCGAAGTTCTTAAGCTGAACGTGGAGGCCTTTCCAAAGTCGGCCAATGTGTACGACAGCCTGGCAGAAGCCTACATGAATAATGGCGATATCGATTTGGCTAAAAAATACTACAAGAAAACCCTGGAGATGATCCCCAAAGACACGAAGGCAGACAAAGCGGCTCTGGAGAATCTCAAGCAAGGTGCGACAGAAAATCTGAAAAAGCTCGAGAAAAAAAAAGAGAAGAAAGATAACTAGCTGGCGTGGATTCGTTGCCAGTCGGACAGGGCGCGATTGGCGTGATCCAGGAATTGGTCCCTGTTGCCAGGCGATAATCTCCAATTCATCCGGCCTTTTCTGACGATTTCTATCTGATTGCGGTAGGATGTGACCGAGCTGTTGCTCCACAGAGGGGGTATCCCTTTGGCGGCCTTCACCGACTCGATCGTATCGAAGCGGATATTCCAGTAGAATTGGCCATACTTGATCCTTATCCTGTCCTGAAGGATATAAATCTTCGTGGGAAGAACGAGCCAGTAAATCAGAAGGATAAAGGGTCCTGTGGCGAACTGCACGATAGAAGCGACATGGAAACCGTACTTCATTTCACCGGAAATCCCCTCATGAAAATGGGCAAATTTGTAAAAAAGAATACCCATGGCCATCACAAGAACGATCGGGAATCCCAGAAAGATTTTGGCCCAAGTTTCATATTTGATGGAAGTCTCATAAAGAATCATGCGACTCTTCCCTCAAGAAATCCCATTTTATCGAGAAGCTTCTGGGTGTTTTCTGAAATATCGAGTCCCTCGATCTCATCAGGATCGAACCATCTGGCGTCGCTGACATCGTCTGCCGGGTGAACGTCCCCGCTGATGTATTTGGCAAAAAGATCCACTATCACATAATGGAATATGACATCCCCTTTAGAGTCACGCTCGATCAGGTCAAAAGTGTAGATCGGCTTTTTTGCTTCGATGACCAATCCTGTTTCTTCCAATATCTCCCGTTCCGCTGCCGCTTGCAGCGATTCACCCAGGTTCACAGAGCCACCGGGAATCGCCCACTTGCCTTGCTTCGGAGGATACTTCCGCTTGACAAGCAAAACCCTTCCTTCTTCTATGACCACAGCTCCGACAGCAACTTTTGGAGCTGAGGGTGGCTTTTGTTTTTTCATGTGTTTTTATTATACTAATTAATTCGGTGACGGGATACTTGATTACCTAATTATTCAGAGACAACTGGCGAATTAAGTAATCAAGTATCCCGTCACCTAATTAAGATTAGAGTGAACTTTTTGGGGGTTTGGATCGTATAGTTTTATGGAAGGTAACAATGCTTGTAAAATTTATTTTGTGGTTGCTATTGCTGCTGATCTGCTGGCCGGTGGCTATCTTGGCTTTGCTTCTTTTTCCGATAGTCTGGCTTCTGATGCTTCCTTTGAGACTGGTCGGCATAACCGTGAACGCATTTTTCCGGTTCATCAAAGCATTATTCACGCTCCCCGCCAGAGTCCTCGGCGGTTAAAAAGAATTGGACATCCCATTAGGTACTACTCCATTTTTATTCATTAAAAATCAGGAAAAAAATATCAATCAGGATCTTTTTTTTTGAATTGAAAAACAAGTAATAGGGTGGTACCTTATGGAGCGTCCCCAATAAAAAAAGGAGGGAATATGGACAGCAAAAAGAAACGTCGGAAATTAACCCGCCGGGAATTTCTCGGTCGAAGCGCAGCGGGCGTAACCGTTCTTGGATTTTCCTCAACGCTCATGAACTCGCTCTTGCTTCAAACAGGGTGCAAGACCGGAGCGCAAGCGACGGATTTGATCGTCCCGGAGGATGTCCTCAAAAAAGCAGTCGAACTCCTGATGTCCAAAGGAGCAGATTTCGGCGAGGTGTTCGTGGAACGGTCGGCATTCGACACTTTGATGAGCGACGATCGCAAGATCAATACCACCACGCTATTCGAAAAGGGAGTGGGTGTTCGCGGAGTAAAAGAAGGAAAGACTTTCTACGCCTACACCGCCAGCTTCGATCCGGAAGAAATCTACAAAACAGCTCGATTTGTAGCAGATGCAGCCGCTCAAGGTCAGGCCGGCGAGGAGACCCTCATATTTAATATGGCCAGGGAGACGTCCGATCTCTCGTTTCCGATCGTCCCGCATCCTGATGAGGTGGCTTCAGACAAGAAGATCGAAATGGTCCAGGGTTTGACAGAACGGGCCTGGTCGGCAGATGAGCGAGTGAACCAGGTTTCCCAGTACTTCCAGGAGATCATGCGTCAGATCAACATCGCCACATCATCCGGGAAAATCATCAACCAGTTGATCGGCCGGACCTTGTTTTATGCCTTAGCTTACGTGAAAGATAAGGACGGAAACCTGCAGATGGGCATGGATTCCCGTGGAGCCTATGCAGGAATGGACTTTTTCACGGGGGAAAATTCCTTCGAGGTCGTTGTGGACAAATCTGTAGAACGGGCGAAAATACTCCTGGAAGCCATAGATTCCCCTCGTGGTATGTTTCCTGTTGTTTTAGGCCCGGGAGGCACAGGAGTGCTTTTCCATGAATCCTGCGGCCACGGCATGGAAGCCGACCTTGTCTACAAGGGTTCCAATTACAAAGACCAGATCGGAAAACGGACGGCTGCTAAAGGTGTGACTTTGATCGATGACGGCACCCTCCCTGATTTGCCTGGCTCGTTTGCCTTCGATGATGAGGGGACTCCCTCCCAGAGGACCGTGTTGGTCAATGACGGGATCCAGGAAAATTACATGTGTGACCTGATCTGGGCAGCGAAGCTCGGGATCAAATCCACCGGCAGCGGGCGGCGGCAATCCTTTCGTTATCCTCCGATTCCCAGGATGAGAAACACGTTCATCGATGGAGGAGATGTACCGCCTGAGGATATCATCGCCAACACCAAAAAAGGCATCTATGTCGCCCAGACCGGCGGCGGCGGTCAAGTCGATGTCATCACCGGAAACTTCATGATGGGTGTCGGGGAAGCCTACTTGATCGAAGACGGGAAGATCACGAGTCCGATAAAAGGCGCGACCTTATCCGGCATGGGAATCAACGCCATGAAAACCATCGACAGGGTGGGAAATGACCTGATCGTTTTCCCCGGAGCTGGAATGTGCGGCAAAGGACAGTCTGTTCCCACGGGATTCGGGATGCCGACAATCAGGGTGCGAGGCATAATGGTGGGTGGTCCTGGCGAAGCCTGGGATAATGTGGAAGGAGGCGCCAAATGAAACAGAAAAAAGAATACATGGACTTGACCAAATATGCCGTGGACCAGGCTATGAAAGCAGGAGCCGATGCTGCGGATGCTTTTGTCACAGACAGCCAGAATGTCGAGATTTTCACCAGTAATCGGGCCGTTGAAAGCGTGAATTCCTCAAGCGATGCCGGTGTCGGAATCCGGATCCTGAAAGACCAGAAGATGATATTCGCTTCCAACAACGATCTCTCGAAGGATGCCATCAAAGAAATGGTGGTGGACCTGATGAAAAAAGTCCCCTTCCACACACCGGATGAATTCAACGTGATTTACGGAAAAGAATTCGGTGTCCTGGAGGGCGATTGGTCGAGCTACAAAGACCTTCTCTCTTATGATCCGAAGATCACAGAGGTCCCTGTAGAGGAGAAAATCACGAAAGCCGTGACATTGGAGACGTCGGGTCTGGACCACAGTCCGAAAATCGCTGGCGCGATGTATGTTGGATACCAAGACCAGGCGACCATTGCCTATCTTGCCAACTCTAACGGTATTTCCGGATGGTATCCGTCAGGATATTGTGGGGGTTTTGCCCAGTTTTCAGCGGCCGACGGGGATGAGCGCCAGTCCGGAACCCAAATACAGATCGGAGTGAATTATGACGACTTAGATCCCGTTCAAACCGGAAAGATGGCGGCAGAGAAAGCCATTCAGATGCTCGGGGCCAAACCCATCAAATCCTGTGAAGTGCCGATGGTGGTGTCTCCCGAGATCGGCGTCGATCTGCTCAGTTACATCGTCGGCATGTTGAGTGCCGATCCGGTACAGAAGGGGAAGTCGCTATTTGCCGGAAAGATTGGAGAAAGTGTGGCGTCCGGGAATATCTCGCTGATCGATGACGGAAAGCTGAAGGGTGGCCTGGCAACACAACCCGTGGATGGCGAAGGTGTGCCACGACAGACGACACCTTTGATCGCTGACGGTGTGTTGAAGACCTACCTGTTTGATTGTTACAACGCCAAAAAAGGCGAGACAGAATCCACGGGAAATCGAGGAAGGGGAAGTTATCAAAGCTCAGGCGGAATCAGCAGCACAAACCTCTTCCTGAAGCCAGGGAATGTGAAACCAGAAGAAATCATAGCCGGGATTAAGGATGGCTTTTACCTGACAGTTGCTTTTGGGCTGCATGCCGGGATCAACGATGTCACAGGCGACTTTTCCTTACCCGTGGCAGGATTCAAGATCGCAAACGGCCAGATGACCTATCCGATCCGGGGCGTAACCATCGGCGGCAACCTGTTCGAGTTCCTGAAATCTGTCGATAAGATAGGCGATAATTTGACCTGGATTCAGTCAACCGGATGCCCGACGTTTTCGGTGGAAAGCATCAAGATCGGTGGTGTTTGATTTATTCGTGTTTTAGTGCGTCCACGGGATTGGCTGAAGCTGCCCGTACGGCCTTGTAGATCACGGTCATCAGTCCGATGGCCAAAGAGATAGCCAGAGCTCCGATGAAAAAAACCACAGGGATTTGTGTGCGGTAAGCAAAGTTGTCCAGCCAGTCATTGACGGCAAAATATGCGACAGGCCAGGCGATGAGATTGGCCAGGCCGATAAGCAACAGGAATTCCCGGCACATGAGTGCCACGATCCCCTGAGTCGATGCCCCCAAAACCTTGCGGATCCCGATTTCTCTGGTTCTCTGTTCGGCCCCATAAGAGGCAAGCCCGAAAAGCCCCAGGCAGGCCACCAGAATGGCCATGCCCGTGAAGATCTTGAGCAGCGTTCCCGTCCGTTCTTCCGACCTGTACATTGTGGCAAAATCCTCGTCCAAAAACTGGTAGCTGAACGGAATATCCGGCAGGACTTTCCCCCAAGTCCCATGGACGGTTCCTAAGGTTTTGGCAATCCCTTCAGGCGCTATCCGGAGGAACAGAAAATTTGTCCAGTTCAATTGAGACCATCGGATGATGAGAGGCTCTATTTTTCTTCTCAGGGGCTGAAAGTGGAAATTTTCGATCACTCCCACGATCTTCCCTTTCTGATCCCAGAACGAAAAGGACTTCCCGATCGGGTCTTCATGACCCATGAGCCTGGCAAACTCCTCGTTGATCAGGAAACTCTCAGTTTTGTCGGTCGGGAAATCTTTGGAAAAATTGCGTCCCCGAATAATGTTCATCCCCATGGTGTCCACATAACCATCGTCCGCTTCCATATAGGTCACATCCACCTTCAGGGAGGGGTCTTTGCCTTCCCAATCGAACCCGCTGGAACTCCAACTGGTAAAAGAGGGCTTTTGAGTAGCAACGGCGACATTCAAAATCCCAGGTGTGTTAGCCAGTTGGGCTTTGAGGGTTTCCAGCGATGGCCGGCTGTACGACCGGATGGGAATGGCCACGACTTGCTCTTTGTTCCACCCCAAGTTTCTGTTCTTGATGAATGTCATCTGTTTGGAAACAACGCCTGTTCCGATGATGAGGGCGGCCGATAGGACAAACTGGGACACGACAAGAGTCCGGCGGAAAACGGCGTTTCCTTTCCCGGATCTTAATTTTCCTTTAAGTGTGTTGACAGGTTGGAAGGATGCCAGGAAAAGTGCCGGGTAACTTCCGGAAACAAACCCTGTCAAAAGGGCGATTCCGGCCAGTCCCAAAACCAGTACTCCAGCACCCGTGGAGTTCCAGGACATTTCTTTTCCGGCCAGGTTGCCGAATGCCGGGAGAACAACGGAAACCGCCGCAACGGCAAGGCCCAAGGCAATGAGGGCAAAAAGCAGAGCCTCGCCATAGAACTGCCGGATGAGCTGCGACCGGAAGGCTCCCACGACTTTCCTCAGGCCGACCTCTTTGGCCCGGTTTGCCGAACGAGCGGTGGACAGGTTCATGAAATTGATGCACCCGATAATCAAAACGAAAATGGCGATAATCGAAAAAAGATACACAGACTGGACGGAGAGATTCTTTTCGTACCCTGAGTATGTGTACAGGTGGACCTTTGTCAGGGGGAGGAGTTCGAGCTTCATCAAGCTATGGGGGACTTTTGTTTTTACAAATCCGCTGATCTTTACGCTGACTTCTCCTGCGGAATTACCCTCATGCAATTGAACCCAGGTGGCGGTCTGGTTGTTGGTGAAATTGTCATCAGTCCGTCCGGTCGAATCGAGATACTTATAGGGGATGAGAACATCGAACTCAAGAGAGGAATTTGTGGGGATGTCCTTTAAAACGCCGGTGACCGTAAAATCGGCGGATTGGGCCAAGTTTATCACCTTGCCGATCGGGTTTTCATTGCCGAAGAACTTTGTGGCCAAGCGTTCCGTCATTACAAGGGATGAGGTTCCAGACAGGGCGTTTTCGGGATCCCCCTGGATCATCGGGAATGAAAACATATCGAGGAATGAGGGATCCACAGACCATACGGAGTACTCCTCGAAGGCCTTATCCTTGTAGCGGATGAGTTGTACGTTCAGGCTTGCGGCTCGAGTGGAGTCTTCGATCTCGGGGATTTCAGCCTTTAATGCCGGTCCGAGTGGGTGGGGTGTCCAGTAGATGTGCAGCGTCCGCCCGTTGAACTCCTGGTTGGACTCCACCCGGCAGATCGATGATGCGTTCTCGTGAAAGCGGTCAAAGTTCATCTCATCCAGAACCCAGAGCCCGATCAAGATGCAGCAGGCCATACCGGCCGCAAGGCCGAAAATATTCAGAAAGGCATAACCTTTGTGCCGGATGATGTTCCGTATGGTGACTTTAAGGTGATGAATCCACATGGATAGACCTCCAAATAAAACTTATGTTGTTCTTAAAGATAGACGATTTACCCAGCAAAAGGTTGCACCTCCATAACACTTCAAGGTTTGTCGAGAACAGAGTTGTGTGGCCCGACCCCCTTCTACTACTCGGGGAAGTTCATCCGTTGGAGTAAAGCCTGGAAACGGGGATCGGAGCGGAGGGGATCGAACACGGGATTCACCTTGATCCAAGACATTCTGTCGGCGTGCTCTCCATATGCTTTCTCCAGATATTCGATCGCCTGCTTTTTATCGTCTAAGCCGATATGGAGCATAGCCATATCAACGGGCGAAACATATCTTTGGTTCGATAGTGATTCCAACTGGCGAAGGACTTCTTCGGCTTCGTTGCGTTGTCCCGCTATCGCATATACATAACCAAGTGCAGCCAGATCTACGGAGTCGCCACCAGATAGATTTAAAACCAGCTGGAACTGTTCAATGGCCTCCCGATACATTTCTTTTTGTACATAACTAAATCCCAGCCAATTGATTGCTCTTTGAAAATCGGGATCGATCTCCAGTGTGCGCTGATACTGTTGTATGGCTTGGTCGTATTCCCCTGCAAAGTAAAGAGAAACCCCAAGAACAGTGCTTATCATGGACGATAGTGGATCGAGCTCTAAAGCCAGTTTGGCTTGCTGGATAGAGACTTCATGCCGTCCAATGGACCACAAGTGCTCTGCATACCAGCTGCGAGCCGTTGCATAGCTGGGATTGAGCTCGACGGCTCGTATGAACGAATTCTCCGCAAGCTCCCAGTACCAAAAATATGATGTCAAAACGCCTGCTAGAGAGGTGTGTGCTTCAGCTAATGTATCATCGAGTTCCAGGGCTTTCTCCGCCATTTCCCTCGCTTTCGCATAGGCCTCCTCGGCCGAAAGATCTAAGTGCCTCCCCCCGCCTGCTATGTAGCAGTCGGCCAGGCCGCTGTAAGCCAAAGCATAGTTTTGATCGATTTCGATGGCCTGGTGGAACAGCTCGACACTCTTCTGCATCGCATCCTTTGTCCTTTGGCCCCAGAAATACCGTCCCTGCAAATACAAGTTATATGCTTCAAGGTTTTCCGTTGTCTTCTTCTGAAGGCGCTGCTTCTCCTCGGGCGTAAGCTTCTGTTTTAAGGCGTTCACAATATTCTCTGCGATATCATTCTGAATGGCAAAGATTCTGTCGAGTTTCCTATCGTAGATCTCTGACCAGAGATGAAAACCGTCTTCCACATTGATGAGCTGTGCAGTCAAACGAATATCATCTTCTTCTTTCCGGATGCTTCCTTCGAGGATGGATGTCACACCAAGTTCTCGACCGATGTCTTTGATGTTTTTATCTGT
>Ga0114922_10001494_pt1 | contig 22362 bp, 13 predicted proteins | sample AartaG_FD_100975 | JGI IMG/M metagenome (GOLD analysis project Ga0114922, IMG submission 100975) | Deep subsurface microbial communities from Aarhus Bay to uncover new lineages of life (NeLLi) - Aarhus_00045 metaG | ecosystem: Environmental > Aquatic > Marine > Oceanic > Sediment | place... | reverse complement strand
TGATTTAACTCAGAACGGAGTTTACCCTGTCAGGTTCATAGTAAGTGACGGAAACCTATCCGATACGGAGCTTGTTGATATAGCAGTTGGTCAAACGAATGTGGCGCCGCAATTCAGTCCAATGGATCCCCAGTTTGTTGATGAGGGTTCACATCTTGAGCTTGTGGTTACCGCCTCTGATTTTGATAATGATGTGTTGACCTTGATAGCTGAAGATATTCCGTTTAATGCAGCCTTCACCGACAGCGGCAACGGTCATGGTTTGTTTGTCTTTGATCCTGATTACACTCAGAACGGAGTTTACCCTGTCAGGTTCATAGTAAGTGACGGAAACCTATCCGATACGGAGCTGGTTGATATAACGGTCAATCATGTTAATATTTCACCGGTACTTGATCCGATAGGTTCGCAGTTTGTTAATGAGGGCTCACATCTTGAGTTTGTAGTTACCTCCTCTGATTTTGATAATGATGTGTTGACCTTGATAGCTGAAGATATTCCGTTTAATGCAGCCTTCACCGACAGCGGCAATGGCCATGGTTTATTTGTCTTTGATCCTGATTACACGCAGAGTGGCGTCTATCCGGTCAGGTTCATAGTCAGCGATGGTGAATTGGCCGATACGGAGCTGGTTGATATAACGGTCAATCATGTTAATATTTCACCGGTACTTGATCCGATCGGTTCGCAGTTTGTTGATGAAGGTTCGCGTCTCGAGTTTGTGGTTACCTCCTCTGATTTTGATTTGGATGTATTAGCATTAACGGCAGAGGACATTCCGTTTAATGCAGTCTTCACCGACAGCGGCAACGGCCATGGTTTGTTTGTCTTTGATTCTGATTACACTCAGAGCGGCGTGTATCCGGTCAGGTTTATAGTCAGCGATGGAGTACTTTCCGATACGGAACTGGTTGATATTACTGTTAACAATATCAACCTGCCGGTTGTATTAGACCCCATAACAACACCATGGAACATTAATGAGAATGATCTATTAGAATTTATGATATCAGCAAATGACCCCGATGGCACCATACCGGAACTTTTCGCGTTGGATGTTCCAGTCAACGCAAATTTCGTAGATTCTGGAAATGGTACCGGTTCATTCACATTTATTCCTGATTATTATCAAGCCGGCACATATACAGTATTGTTTATCGCCAGCGATGGCGATCTGGCGGACAGCCAGCAGGTTGCCATAAATGTAGCCAATGTAAACCTGCCGCCGGATATTGCTCCGATAGGACCACAGACGATATTCGAGGCTGATACTTTAAGCTTATTAATAATGGTTTCTGATATTGACGATAATCCATCGATTATTACCGCTGAAAACCTGCCGCCAGGCGCAACTTTTATCGACAACCAGGATTGGACAGCCAGTTTCGAATATACGCCCGGTTATTGGGATGAGGGTATTTATACGATCGATTTCATTGCCTCGGATGGTGAATATGCCGATACGGAGCAAGTTGAAATAACAGTGCTTAACAGAAATCGCTCGCCGGAATGGGATTATATTCCAAATTATACGGTACAGGAGGGCGGTATTCTGGGCTTTAACGTTTCCGCAACTGATCCTGATGAAATCATTCCTTCTTTGACAGTTACAAACCTCCCTCAGAATGCTGCTTTTGTCGACTCGGGCAATGGAAATGGACGGTTCCTGTTCATGCCTGATTATACCCAGGCCGATATTTATGATCTTGAATTTTTAGCCTCCGATGGCGAACTGGTTGATACTGCTATTGTCAGAATTACCGTCTTCGAATCAGGCAATCAAAGACCTGATATAGATCCAATCGATCCGCAATTTGTAGACGAAGGTCAGCATCTTGAATTCAGTGTAGCTGCCACTGACCCCGAAGGCACGACACCGATGTTGTCAGCGTTCGGGCTTCCGGACAACTCTTCATTTGCGGATTATGGAGATGGCAGCGGTCTGTTTGCTTTTGACCCGGACTATTTCCAATCAGGTATATATAGTGTAAGCTTTGTTGCGTTTGATGGTCAGTTGGCAGATACAGGATTTGTGGAAATAACAGTAAACGATATAGGCTTCCCGCCGGCGCTCGATCCAATCGGTCCTCAAACTGTTGTGGAGGGTGAGACTTTAATAGTATTGGTCACAGCCTCAGATCCCGATCTTATACCGCCGGCGCTGTTTGCTGAAAACTTGCCCCAGAACGCTGAGTTTGTCGACAGCCTAAACGGACACGGGTTGCTTACTTTCACCCCTGATTATACACAATCGGGAATTTATACAGCCTTGTTTATAGCCTTTGACGGTATGTATGCCGATTCGGAGTATGTTCAGATTACGGTTGTCGAATATGGTAACGTGTCGCCTGTATTAGATCCCATTGGACCCCAGACTGTCTATGAGGGTGATACACTCTCGCTGTTATTAACAGCATACGATCTCGATGGAACAATACCGGGAATATTTGGAGCCAATTTCCCATCAAATGTTACTTTTGTTGATAATAATGATGGGACAGCGCAGTTTGATTTCTATCCTGATTATTATCAGGCAGAAGTTTATACAGTTCTATTCTATGCCTACGATGGCATCGAGGCCGACTCGGAGTATGTTGAAATTACTGTCTTTGACCTGAATGGCCCGCCAGTTTTAGCATATATCGGTCCTCAGACTATTCTGGAGGGAGACAGTCTTGGTGTCCAACTTACGGCTGATGATCCCGATGGCGATAATCTTCAGTACGGCGCCTATGATTTGCCAGAAAGTGCTTATATAATTGACAACGGAGACGGTACCGGCTTGTTTAATTTCCTGCCGGGCTATACTCAGTCCGGAATATATAATGTTGGAATCTTTGTATCAGATGGAATAGCAAGCGACAGTGAGGAGGTCATGATCGCTGTCGAAGAAGCCGGTAATCAGGCTCCCCAGTTTGATTCGGCCGATTCAATATATTCCGTTGTCGAGGGCGACAGTCTTAATATATTGATAACCGCCTATGATGTTGATGGTGATACGGTTATCTTCGTGTTCACATCGATTCCATTTAATTCAGATTATATCGAACCTGCTCCGGATACAGCTTTATTCTATTTCACACCGGCTTTTGGTCAGGCAGGCAATTACACTATCGAGGTTGAAATAAATGATGGTTCACTTTCAAATATGAAGAGATTTTTCATTGAGGTTCTTGATGCTGGTGATCAGCCTCCTGCATTTGAACCGGTCGACCCGCAATCTGTAAGTGAAGGCGGCACCCTGACAGTTACAGTTATTGCTGTTGATCCGGATGGCGCTGGTCCGCCTGTAATAACAGTATCTAATCAGCATCCGCATTCAGATTTCATTGATAATGGCGATGGTACTGCAACGTACACATATACGCCCGATTATTACGATGCCGGAATAGATACGGTCATATTTATTGCCATTGATTCAGATGATTTGCAGGATATTTTGGAGGTTGAAATTACTACAGTTGACTTCAACATACCTCCGGATCTTTTCTATGAAGGTGATTCCGTTGCGATTCAGGGGGAAACGCTCGAGGCATTGTTAATCGCTTCGGATTCAACCGACAGTGATGGCGGACCAATTTATCTGTCATCACTTTATTTGCCGGAAAATGCCCAGTTCATCGACAATGGTGATTACACCGGTACATTTACATTTACACCGGATTACGATCAGGTTGGACTGGATTCGGCGATTTTCATCGCAGTAGACAGCGATGATCCACCGCTGTCAAGCTCTATCACGATCCATCTTGAAATAAGAGACCAGAACAGGCCCCCGATTTTAGACCCCTTGGGTTCTTATGAAATAGATCAGGCCGAAACGTTGATGGTTGCTCTTTCGGCGGTCGATCCGGATGGCGATCCGATAATCTTAAGGCTGGCTGGAAGCCCGCCGCCGCCAAGAAACTGCCATGTTACCGATAACGGCGATGGAACCGGCGAGCTTTATTTTGCTCCGGATTATACTCAGAGCGGCGTGTTTATAATAAATGTTGAGGCTTACGACTTGTTAGACGCAGATGTTCAATCGGCATTTATCTTTGTTAGAGACCTCGGAAATCAGACTCCGACATTGAATCCTATCGATGATATGTCTTTAATTGAGGGCGATACTATACAGGTGGAAATCACCTCATCCGACCCGGATTCAACTTATCCAGCCATTGTTGTCGAAAACGCTCCTTACCGGGTTGAACTCACTGATCATGGCGATGGTACCGCTGCGTTCTATTTTGAGCCGCTGTATAACCAATCAGGGAATTATCAAATGCTGTTCATGGCAATTGATTCTGACGGTGCGGCAGATTCTCAATATGTCAATCTTGAAGTAATCGAGGCTGGCAACCAGTATCCGCGATTAGGCTTTATTGCCGATAGAACGGTAGAGGAAAACAATGAATTATGGTTTAATATCTATGCCGATGATCCTGATTCCTCTATACCTCATTTGGCGGCAGAAAATATGCCTGAGAATGCTACATTCGAAGATTCCCTTAATGGCGTTGGGCGTTTTACATTTAATCCGAGTTATTATCAAGCTGGTGAGTACACCGTATTATTTAAAGCTATCGATTCTGAAGATTCTTCATTTGTTGATTCGGGTTTTGTTAATATAACCGTTATAAATGTCAATTTAGTCCCCGAGATTGACTCAATTGGTCCATTTACCGTATTTGAAGACGATTCTTTAGGATTTTTAATAACAGCATTCGACCCCGATAGCACATATCCGATTCTGACCCAAACCATCGATTTAATGAACTCAAGTTTTTATGATTCTGGTAATGGCGTCGGTTATTTCAGCTTTGAGCCGGATTATTTCCAGAGTGGTTCGGAATTTGTTGATTTTAAGGCTGTTGATTCAGAGGACAGTACTGCATATGATACACTCACAGTTCAAATAGCCATAATTAATGTCAATCGTCCGCCTGTACTCGATCCGCTCCCGGCGGATACCAGCATCCAGGATGGCGTTGATTTCATTCTGGAAATTTCAGCAAATGACTCCGACCTGGTTATTCCCGAATTATTTGCCCATAACCTGCCTAATAATTCATCCTTTGTTGATCATGAGGATGGTACCGGAACATTTAGCTTCAATCCTGAATTCGGTGATTTAGGGGAATACTTTGTAACCTTTGGCGCTATCGATGGGGAATACCCATCAGATGTTGATTCACAGATTGTCAGAATTGAAGTTATCTCTACAAACATGCATCCTCCTCAATTCGTTCCTATGCAAACAGAATATGGCATTGTCCCGGAAGAGTTATTGTATATTGTTATGGAAGCTGTCGATCTTGATAATGACTCACTTATTTTTAGTTATATCAATGAAATACCTGAAGGAGCAATCTTCATTGATATGGGCAACGGTTCAGCATCGTTTGCCTGGGCTCCAGATTCGTCACAGGCGGGAGAACATGCTATTAGATTTGTAGTTACGGATACAACTAATCTGTCAGATACGCTTCGGATAGAGATCGAGGTCATTACCTGGATTAGAGGCGATGCCAACGGTGACGGCGTACTTATAGGTTCGGACGTAACATATCTGGTTAATTATTTCATAGGTCAGGTCCCCAGACCTTATCCCGAGGGAAGAGGCGATGCTAACGCTGATGGCATGATTCTTGGTTCCGATGTAACATATCTGGTTCAATATTTCAGTGGAATGGGACCTCCGCCTCCGCCATCACCACCAGGAGGATCGGGAAATGAGCGTGAAGGTGAAGTGTACTCTAATCCGAACAGGTCCATTTTAATCAGAGATCGATGAACTAACAAATGTCCTGAAATATTCTCAAACGCTGATGATTGTTCAGCGTAACTCAATATCAGGAAAGCTCTTAAAAAGATAATCGGGTCGGTTTGACCGGCAACGACTTGCAGTAGTCTTCGGGCTAAACGGTTGAGGGCTTGTCAGTTCCAGCGCTCACGTAAGAAAATAACAATATATTGCGAAAAACACCTCATGCCTGGCGGGCGGGAATTTTATATTAAGAACTATAATAAAAGCTTGACAGCAATTGTGGTTTTCCATATATTATTGACGATTGAAGAGCCTCAGAGCGGCTATGCTAAAAGTTAGAAACACCTGATTGTATTTCCCGCTTAGGGAGTACTGCTTGTGATTGATGATAGTTTATAGGTAACTTGCAGTGTGGGTACACTTGGTGTTTAATAGTCGGTTGTTTTTAAAAAAGGAAGTACTCGCAAATAGTTTGTTATAGTTGTTCTTAGTCAAAGTACGATTCATCGTATTGTCGTTATTGAAAAAATACTGTTAGCTCGGCTGAATTATAAAACTATCAGGGAATTTAAATGATACTGAGCAGGACAATCCAAATTCGCATTGAGTGGATGATTAATGATTAAATGAGTTAGGTAATATCCAGGCATCATGGATGAAACAGATTATGAGACAAACTACAAACCCATGCTAATTGACTTTAAAGGAGGTGTTGTAATATAATAAAGAATCTCTAAAAAGTAATTCGTTATCTTAAATTGCTAACTTTAAACTTACGGAAATCAGGTAAACGTAAGAAAAAAACAACTAAGCAAAACTCCAAAATGATTATGGAGGAAAGATAATGAGAAAAACCTTATTGTTAACGGCGGTTATTATACTGGCGGCAGGCTTAATGTTTGCCTGGGCCGGTAAGGAAACTGCAGTTGACTCCCCAAATTCTCTGTCAAATGTTAGCGCTCCTAAAGCGAAGATTGTTCCTGTCAAAACTGAAGCTGATTTGGCTCGAGATGCTCAAATTCAAGCTGAAGTTAAGACCCAAATTGCCGAAATGGAGCCAAGAAAAGCTGAACGAGCGAAGATACACCGGGTTGCCGGCGAATTCCCGACTGCTTCATCTCCCTCTAAAACTGAACTGAAAACCAAACCAGCGCCATTAAAGGTTAAAGTTAACGGAAACGGTATAGCATCCCTGCGGGAAGTTCCTCAAGAAGCCAAACAGACTGATGAAGTCCGCTTAGCCGAAATAAAGGCTGACGGCGTCATCAGCGCTGATGAACAGGCCGAAATTGAGGAGATAAGCCAAAGGCTGAGCAGAAAACCAGATGGCGACTTCCCTGTAATTCTTATTGATCTTAACGAGGGCGAGATTAACCACCCCTGCGAAAATGCTACTCCAATGAATGTAGGCGACAGGATTTTCTGCGCTGAAATTAACTTTGGCGTTGATCCTCAGGATACCACAGACTACTTCGTTTTCACGCTCGACGATACTTATGATATCGTTATTGAATCTCATCTTACTGCAGTCGATGAATGTCAAAATCCATCAATGATCGATTCATACCTGCATCTCTATGCCGATGATTGTGTCACCGAGCTTGCCTATGATGATGATGGCGGCGAAGTCTTGATGTCCAGAATCGCGACAACCCTGGATGCCGGTGAATACTTTATCAAAATGAGAGCCTATTCCCCAACCTCAACTGCCGGTTCTTACCATCTTACCCTTAATGTCACGGCGGAGGCTCCGCCTAACGACTTATGTGAGAATGCCCAGGTTGTTGGTGCGCAGGGGTATCCAGAAACCGGTCCCGGCTCAACAATCAATGCTACTCATGGCTGTTACGGCGATGTTGACTGGATTGAGGTCTGGTATGAAATAATATTGCCCTATGATTATAACGATATAGTGATAACGGTCTGTCCGACTGAGGAAGACCAGGGCGATGGCGGTCTTAATCTCGTTGCGAATTGTAATGATTGCAGCGGTATGATTGGCGCTAACTCATATACCTGGCCAAAAACCGACTGCGTTGAAGGCTATGATGGTTACGACATGACATTCCTAAATGTTCCTGGTGGCGCTCGTACTGTCATTTATTGGCCGGCCTATATCGTGGGCACCGACTTCGTAAGCGGTATTAACTATAATTATACCGTTAATATTACAAGAACGGTTGGCGCCTGCTGTGACGACGCAACTACTATTTGTACTGACGATGTTGCTGAAGCAAACTGTCAGGCTCCATTACGCTGGGCTGCCCACACGCTGTGTGATGATTTAATGCCTCCATGCGGCGGCTGTGATGAAGATGTTATAACAATTGATATCTTCACCGACTCTTATCCAGGCGAAACCTCCTGGGAAGTGGTAGATCATGTAACACAGGAAGTCATTGCCTCCGGCGCTCCGACTGTCCCAAGTGCGCTGAATACTTGGGATGTCTGCATAGGCTATACTGACTGCTATGACTTCATCATCTATGACTCTTGGGGCGACGGTATAAATGCACCTGGCTATTACGAGGTATTACTAAACGATGTTCAGGTTTGCTACAACAATAGTTTCTATGGCTATCAAGATCGCTGTGAATACATTGGCGGCGGCTGTGGCACTCTTACCGGCGCCTGCTGTGTCGATGATGAATGTGTCGCTACAAATTTAGTATCCGAATGTGACGTTCTTGGCGGTGACTGGTATGCCGGCGAAGATTGTTTCGGCGATCCTCCATTTGAATGCCCTGAAGATCCGTGCGAATTTGCGATTTACAATAACGGCGGACCTGCTGGCAACGCCATGGCAAGCCAGTGTTCTCCAGCAGTTTTTGCCGCTGGCGTGGCTGATGACTTCGAACTTGGTGGTACAGACCCTGTTAACTTAACAGAAGTTGTCGCCTGGATAGGTCACTGGAACGCTACCCCTGCCGCTACACCTGCGGATTACGATGGCGTTAACGTGACTATCTATGGCCACGACGCTGTTAATGGTATGCCCGGTGGTGAACCGATAGATGCCGATCCTGATTGTAATCACCTGGACAACATGCCGCCCGATGGTATTCTCTATACAGTATTCATCCCACAGGGTAGTTTCAGCTACACCGACGAGTCAGCCGAATTTGGTGCCGATTGCTGGATGCTTCAACTCCCTGTGAGCGTTACTGTCCAACCCAATACCAAGTACTGGCTCGAAGTACAACCAGTATTGGCGTTTTCAGCCTATGGTCAATCCGGCTGGCGTGCTACCGACATGCAAACCGGCGCTTTTGCAATGCAGATCTTTGAGGCTGTTGTTCCGCCTGTATATCCGTGGACTGCCTTGGAAGTTGACATGGCATTCTGCCTGAACGCCGATGTACAGCCTGAATACTGCGAATCTTATGGTATGGACCAAACATACGATTGGATCACCAATGTTACTATCGGCGGCATTAACAATACCACCGGCGCCGAGATCGGCGGTTATGGCGATTACACCGCCCTTTCCACCGATGTTAATCAGGGCTCGTCACATACCCTCTCTGTAACCTTCGTTTCCAGTGGAGCTTCAGATTACATAATGGCCTGGGTTGACTGGAACCAGAACTGGGTCTTCGATGTGCCAGCTGAGCAATATGATCTGGGGACTGGTGTTGATGCGACAGTCACTGTCAACATCAATGTACCTATGGGAGCGACTCTTGGTCAAACCAGGATGCGTGTATCTCAAGAATGGGGTCTCGCTCCTGGACCTTGTACAATTAATTCGTATGGTGATGTTGAGGACTACACAATCAACGTGCTTGAATTCGCCTGCGACATCGAATGTGTAGGCACAGACGAAGGCGAACCAGATTGCTACGAAAATTATGTCGACATAATCAATGGCGGCTGTAATTCTGATCCGCCTGTATTCGGTTCGATATCCTGCGACGAGACTGTTTGCGGTACTTCCGGAACCTACCCATTCGGTGAAGTTACATATCGTGATACCGACTGGTTCCAGTTTGAGGTTACAGTAGAAAAGACATTCACTGTGACGTGTGAAGCTGAGTTCCCGGTCTTGTTTGGTATCATTGTACCGGGTTATGATGATGAAGAGCCGCCATATGATGATCCTTGCGATGTTGCGTCAGTAACTTACTATGGTTTGGCAGATCCATGCGTTGAGACAAGCGTAAGCGCAGTGCTCACTCAGGGTAACTTTGGCTACTACTGGGTTTATGTCGCTCCGCAATCAGGTGTTGACGTTGTCTGCGGTTCAGAATATGCTGTTACGCTGGACAGCAGCGATGCACCGATTGGCGCTTGCTGTGTTGACTATGTTTGCGTAGCGGATAACACACCGGGTCAGTGCGCTGCTCTCGGCGGTTCTTGGTTTGAAGGCGAGTTATGCTCTGAACAATTCGTCTGTCCGGAACCTCCGTATAACGATGTTTGCTCCGATGCAATACCCCAGATTCTTACCCCGGGTGGTACTCTTGTGTTTACCGGTACTGTGGAAAATTCCACAGACGAATGTCCTCCTTATACTGATATTCCGCATGTCTGGGAAGCCTTTACTATTGAGGAATGCCAGACAGATGTAAATATCACTCTCTGCGGCACCGACCACACTCATGGCTCTGTCATGATAGTGCTGGAAACCGACTGCAATGAAGAATGCATTTCTGATGTGATCTTTGCCGACACAGATGGCTGGGCTGACTGTGGTGATGGATTCCAGAATATTGATATGACATTTTATGTGCTGGGTCCCGGAACCTACTACTACAGGATCCTTAACGACCCTATGTATGGTGCGGTTGGCAATTACGTGATGACGCTTACAAGCAGCGCCGATCCCTGCAATCTGCCCATTATTGGTGTCGTTCCTGACGAAATCACGGATGGTCAAGCATATGTTGACGAAACCGATGTGAGGACTTTGACTGTCAGCAACTCTGATGATGATATGACTCTTGACTTCACAATCGGAATCTCCCTTGACTCACGCGGGATGACTGCCGGAAGAGAAAGACCTACAGCAATAAACATTTTCGATTCTGTAAAACAACCTTCCAACAGGTCTCCGAACGTTCCAGGACTTATCCTGCAGGGCGGCGATCTTATCTCGACTGCCACACCTATCGCCTCGTTCCCCTACAACAATACCGGAACAACTGCAGGTTACAACGACGACTACGAGGTAGTTGGTGAGTTTACGTGTTATACAGTCCCTGCACTTTCACCGGATGTTGTGTACAGTTATGTATGTACAGCTGCTCAGCTTGTAAACGTCGACCTCTCTGGTTCGTCTTTCGATACCAAACTCTATATTTTCCAGGACGATGAGAACACGGTAGTTGCCTGCGACGATGACTACTGGGGTGGTCCGGAATGGTGGTCAGCAGTTTTTGGCGTGATATTCGTTCCCGGACATACTTATTACATCGTTGTTGAAGGTTTTGACGCAACCTATTATGGCGATTATGTCATCGATATTACATCCCAGGATACCTGGTTGTATACAGATGTCGTGGGAGGTTCAGTCCCTGCTGGTGGAAATACACCTGTTGAAGTCACCATGGATGCTCTTGGATTGACACCGGCAACATACACCGGTAATGTCATTTTCACATCAAACGACCTTAACAATACGCCGTTACCTGTACCAGTAACCTTCACGGTTGAAACAGCCGGTTATCAGTACTTGGCTGGCGATGTCAACATGGCCCTGGGTATCTGGCCTCCAACGGTTATCGGCGGCGATGTTACTTATCTCGTCGGTTACTTCATTGGCGGCGGTCAAGCGTCATGTATGCTGGATGGTTTCTGGTGTTCAGCTGATATTAATGGCGACTGCACCATCATCGGTGGCGACGTAACTGCTTTAGTGGGTTACTTTGTCGCTGGCGGCTCTTTAGTGCCCTGCCCCCAATATCCGTCGGTCTGGCCTCCTGTTCCTGGTGAAGCTCCTGATGGCTGGCCAAATTGCGATATGCCAGTAATCAATGTCAAGATTATTCCTACTGGCTCTGTTAAGTAGAACGATCTGAAATACCATGGTTGTCCGTCTTCTGACGGGCAACCATGCCAATTTGGCAGAATACGTCAGAAAACCTAAAAAACATGGGAGTCGTTCAAACGGCTCCCATAATTTATTGTATGCCAATCGATTAATAAATTATAGTTGACAAATCCAGATGTTTTTCTTACCTTCTCGAAATGAATTTAAACCATTAGTTGATGAAGGTTAAGAGAATAATAAAGATTGTTAGGTTTTGTAGATAATAAATTTATCATTGGCCGGGATGAATTTTCGCCCATTTCCGCTGAAATACATTATTTCAGAGTTCAAAAACGTTACTGGTCAATCTGTTTCGAAAGGATCAAGAAAGCCGGATTTCGCATTATTTCCAGCTCTGTGCCCTGGAACCTTCATGAAGAGCAGCCTGGAAAATTCGACTTCCAGGGATTCGATAATCCATTTAAGGACCTTGTGGTCTTTTTAGAACTGGCTCGTGAGTTCGGTTTTAAAATTATCTTAAGACCCGGACCCTGGATAAAATCGGAATGGTCTGGTGGCGGTCTGCCAAGCTATATTTTTTCTGATGAATCTTTGATAGCGCGCAACAACTCTGGTGGGCTGTTAATGGCTAATAATAGCGGGGGAGTGAAGCCCAGCTATCAACCGTCTTATTTGCATCCAAAATATATCAGCCACGTAAAAAGATATATTGGCGGCCTGGTTGAGGCTATCCAGAACTATATTTTTCCAAAAGGACCGGTTTTTCTTATTCAACTCGACAACGAAATAACATTTGGCGGAAACGATAAGCTTTTTGATGCCGATTATAACAGCTATTTTGTTAATGAATTATATCCAGCCTTTCTGGAAAACAAATATGAACACGCTAAAAATCTTCCGTCATGTTATGGCAAGACAAGATCATTCAACAACATAGCTCCGCCAGTTGAGCTGGTGTTGAAAAAGCCTGATGAGCTTATTCAATATTTCGATTGGCTTGAGTTTAAAGGCAATGTACTTGAAAACTACATAACAATATTAAGGGACCGCTGGGAATCAATGGGCGTTGGCTGCATGTTTTCAGTCACCATTCCATCTTCCAAAGATTATATAATACCTGTGCCATGGGAAAAGATTCGCAGTGACAGAACCATTCTGGGAACTCCCATAGATTCATCAGATGATATTAATCATATCAGCAGAAAATTGAGATTAAATCAAAACCTTACCGGGTATTGCTGGTCATCTCAATTAGCTGCCGGAGCGCCTCATAATAGTGATTCTCATATTCCATCAATTGATTATCGTAAACAGCGTTTTCTGCTGATTTCATCACTGGCAGCCGGTCTTAAGGGGCTTAATTATTATATGTTTGTAGGGCGGAACCTCTGGGTCGGTTCACCGCTCGATGAGGATGGGACCGTTAACCAGAGTTATGACTATATCCGAAAATTGAATCTGGCTTATGATGTCATTGATATAAGTTCCACAAAATCCAAATCTGCTATAGCGATTGGTATATATAAACCTTATCAGTGGTTCAACCAGATAGCTACGAAAGGAGGTTTCGATTATATCAACGATCTTGTCAACCAGACGTTTTCGCATTTAACCTTGGATTTCGGCGGATTAAGTTATAATTACGATATTTATGATCTTGAATCGTCAAGCGAGATTATGCGGCTTGATGAGTTTAATGAAAAGAAGATAATGTTTGTGCCTTGTGCCGAAATAATGTCGGATGAGCTTCAGAAAAAGCTGGTTGAGCTTATTACAGGAGGCATGACCGTTGTATTAATCGGTATATTGCCAAAGTATAATATGCTGTTTAAACCTTCCAGAATTCTCTCCAAAAATCTTGGCTTGAGCGCCAAGATATCATATGGGTCGGCTCATATCACGGCTAACGATTTCTCGTTTAAGTCTTTGCAATATGGTTACATACAGAATAAGGGAACGGCTAAAGCGATTGCTAAAGCCGGCGCCAGGGTGGTTGGAGCATATAAAAAACTTGGTAAAGGTAAATTTTATTATTTCACTTATGATTTATCGGCCAAAAGCGAGTCAGGCAAGCTTGGTTTCTTGAAAGAATTACTGGATGAAAACAATATTACAACCCCCGTTAGCTGCTCAGACCCTCAAATTCAGGTTGTCATCCATACAAATGATAAGGGAATGCTGCTTTATATATTAAATACTGATTTAAATCCTTCTACCAATGTTTCAACTAAGAAAGTTGTAGTGGCAATCGATTTATCACAGGTGGGGTTCCGTCAGGCTAAAGTTGTGCTGCATGATATATTCGACCCTGAGGCTAAGATCAACACTTCTTCTCAGGCGTTCAAAGAGGGGTTGATATTCGAGATTGGTCATCTTGATGCCCGCTTGTATTTTATCCCGAAAAAGTAAATAAATCCCGATTTATCTTATCTCTTTTCCGGGATATAATTTTTCTGATTTGTAATAAAAAATGATATAATAGTTGAAAAAATTTGCTATGTTTAGAAAGCATTCTTTAATAAAAAAAGACAGGATAAGATGAGTTTCCAGCGCTTGACTAACTGTCCTTAACGCTGTATAATCAAGGCATGATTCATATTGAATTTGAGGATCGATTTACCGAGGCTCTTAAAAATTCCACCAGGGTTGCGGTTTTAACCGGCGCGGGTGTTTCCGCCGAATCGGGAGTGCCGACTTTCCGTGGAGCCGATGGTATCTGGAAGAAATTCAATCCGATGGAACTGGCTACATTCGAGGCGTTTAACGTCAACCCCCAGCTTGTCTGGGAATGGTATAACTACCGGCGGGATTTAATGCGCAAGGTAAAGCCCAATCCGGGTCACTATGCAATTGCCGAGATGGCGAAACTTTACGATGATTTCACGCTGATTACTCAGAATGTTGACCGCCTTCACCGGGCGGCCGGTTCAGAGCAGGTTTACGAGCTTCATGGCAACATTCATCGCAATCGCTGTCTTAAATGCGGGGAGATGGACTACACCGAGGAGTTTGACAAGATACCGCCGGTTTGTTCCTGTGGCGGACGGCTTCGTCCGGATGTTGTCTGGTTTGGTGAACAACTTCCGGAGCAGGTTTTCGAGAACTCGGTGGCGGCCGCTCACAGGTCCGAGTTGTTTTTCACTGTTGGCACTACGGGAGCGGTTCAGCCAGCGGCATCGCTGCCGATAATAGCCAAACAAAACGGCGCCCTGATAGTGGAGATCAATCTCGAACCGAGCGAAATCTCATATCTTTGTGATATTGAATATCACAGCAAATCGGGAGAAATACTGCCGCAGATTGTCGCTAAGATCAAAGAATTAAAACAAGTTTCATAAGCAAGAGGTATATTGAATATGCACAATAAATTAAAACATCTGCCGGATAAAAGCCATCAGGCGGTTATAAAATTTACCGAAGCCCTGATTGAGTCGTTTGATGAAAACCTGTATTCGGTGTTACTGTTTGGCTCTGCCGCTTGCGCCTCACAGCGAGGGAATACCGGTGAATTCAAAGAAGGGATTTCTGATATAAATATAGCAATTATTCTTGAAAATGTCGGCACGAGTGAACTTAATGTAATTTTAAATATCGGGCGGAAGTTCAAAAAGAGCGGTCTGGCGATACCGCTGGTATTTAAACGCGGCCATATTCCCACCTCCCTCGATACGTTTCCCCTTGAGTTTTATGGTATGCAGCAAAACCATATTGTCCTGTACGGCGCCGACCCGCTTGAGGAGGCTGTTATCGAGACTAAAAACCTCCGCCATCAATGCGAGGTCGAGTTCAAGGGACAGCTGGTCCAGCTCAGACGCGGCTACTTGGCCGCCGGTGAGAATAGGGAGATGTTAACACAGCTCATGTCGGCTTCAGTCAGCTCGATCCTGGCCGCCTGCAAGGGTATGGCGATAATGGCAGGGAAGACTCCGCCGGATAATGTCTCCGATCTTTTAAAACAGGTTCAGGTCGATTACAGTATCGACACCAGCGCCATTGATGAGGCGTTCAAGGTGAAGCATGACGAGATCGAGGAATCGACAGCCACACTTGAGAACCTGTTCGACCGCTACCAGACCGCTATCGAGAAGCTGGCGGATGTGGTGGATGGGATGTAAGAAAGCATCAAGAAAATACCCCAGGTCTAACCTCTTGTGGTTTTTGATTACTTCGCTTCTCAGAATACCCCTGCAAATGCAAATATTCTATTTCAATATATTGTGAAACGCGTCTTTTTCACTTTCTGACATCAATATTTATTTTTAATATTATTAAGCCGATATAACTAACAGAATAAACAAAACAATATTATTACGATTTTGTAAAACTATTTATCGGTTGTTATGCTGCAGCCATGGAGAATAAAATGGAAGATAAAAGAAAACATAAGAGGATGAATTCGCTTTTTTACCTGAGGGTTTTCAATAGAGATACCGACCGGCTTGCCGGGCGTATGGTTAATATTACGCCCGAGGGAATAATGCTTGTCAGTGAGAAGCCTATTGAACCGAATGAAAACTTCAGTTTCAGAATGGTTTTGCCGGAAGGGTATGAAGGGAAAAGAACAATCACTTTTGATGCCAACAGCCGATGGTGCATAAAAGATATAAACCCTGATCTGTATGATACCGGCTTTAAATTGTCAGGCGTCTCCTCTGAGGACGTGAAAGTAATCGAGCGCCTGATCGAGGACTACACCTTCGATTATCTGCAAGCAATCGGGCAATTATAATCTTTCAAAGAGGGCTTGCCTGATAAATAGCAATGACTGGTAAGAGTAGTAACTTTGAGCAGGAGCTAAAAATATGGAAAATAGAAGAAAATTAAAAAGAGTGCAATCGCCTTATTATCTGAAAGTAGAAGACGGCAATACTAACCGACTTATCGGGTATCTGAGGGATATTTCAACTGATGGAATGATGTTAATAAGTAAAGCTCCCATTAAAACAGATACCGCTTTCAAGCTAAAAATGAATTTGCCGATTGCGGCGAAAGAAAGTAAAGAAATCACTTTTGAAACAATCAGCCGGTGGTGTATGAAATCTGCCGATTCCAACTCTTACGATGTCGGTTTTTCAGTTACAGGATATTTCCCGTGAAGATGTTAAAGTAATCAAAAAATTCATACGTGATTCATGGTTTACTGTAGTAAAACTTCTAAATGTGTAATTGCCGGCCATTAAGCCGTATAATAAGCTTAACAGATGAAAACCGTCATAAATATTCTCTTATCCCATCCGGAAAACCGATAGGTGAAATATCAAGATCCCTATAAAAGGAATCGTCATCGGTAGTGTTTTCAGCAAACAGCATCTTTAACTGATCTTTTGTAATCGGAAAGAATCGGAAACGGTCGAAAAGGCCAGCCATTAGCATTATCGGCCCCACCGGTTGATGAAATTTCCGCGCTCCCTTTTTGCCCAGAGCCTTACCGATGATATCCAGGATTTCGTTAAATGGATATTTTTCGGAACCGGCGATATCATAGGTTTTGCCGATAGTCTGCGGATTTTCAAGGCATTTCACAAAGCCCTCGGCGACATTGTAAACCGATACCGGCTGAAGGCGGTAACGACCATCGCCTATTACCGGAACGATTGGCAGTCTTTTTATCATTTTGGCAAACAGGTTCACAAACCGGTCCTCCGGGCCGAAAACGATCGATGGTCGGAAGATGGTGAAATCCAGGCCGCTTGATTTGACGACATTTTCACCCAGACGTTTGGTTTGCATATACTCTGTATCAAGTTCGCTGTCGACGCCCAGCGCAGACATCTGGACAAAACGCTTGAGTCCCGTATCTTTTGCCGCTTTCACCAGGCTCATAGGTATCAGGTGATGAACATAATCAAACGAGGTCTCTTTTGTTTCCCTGATAATCCCTACCAGGTTGATTATCGCCTGGCAGTCTTCGAGGATTTTCTTTATTTGAGTGGGTGAATCATAATAGATATAGCGTGATTCCATACCGGAAAAGCCAGCGATCTTCAGAAGCGACCCCTGGCGAATCAAGGCGACAACACGATGTCCGGCTTCAACCAGCTTTTTTATGATTACTTTTCCGATAAAACCGGTTCCACCGGCGATGGCTACTTTCATTGAAAATAATTACCGAGTAAAGTTTCCATTTGCTTATAATTTCCTCAAATATATATAGACAGCGATAGATTTTAAGCAACACATTTTTACTCAGTAATAATAATATAAATAGAAAGATATAGAAGAATAGTAGAATTTCAGAATAATGACTAATAACTATATATAATCTTACCCGCTCATCGAATCTAAAAATTTGGCGTTTGTCTTGGTTTTTAGCAGTCGGTCTAAGATGAACTCCATGGCATCGACCGGACTCATTTCGTTTAGAAACTTGCGCAGAATCCAGATACGGTTTAATTCCTCAGAAGTTAACAGCAATTCTTCCTTACGAGTGCCGGAGCGGTTGATATCGATAGCCGGGAAAGTGCGTCTGTCGGCAAGACGTCTATCGAGCACGATTTCCATATTGCCGGTGCCTTTAAACTCCTCGAAAATAACGTCATCCATACGGGAACCGGTTTCAATGAGAGCGGTGGCGATAATTGTGAGCGACCCTCCCTCCTCGATATTTCGGGCGGCTCCGAAGAACCGTTTCGGTTTTTGAAGAGCGTTCGAGTCGACGCCGCCGGAAAGAATCTTGCCGGAATGAGGTACAACCGCGTTATAGGCGCGCGCAAGGCGGGTTATCGAGTCCAGCAAAATGCATACATCTTTCTGGTGTTCAACCAGCCTTTTGGATTTTTCGATGACCATTTCCGCAACTGTGACATGCCTTTCTGCCGGTTCGTCGAAGGTCGAAGATATGACTTCAGCCTTGACCGTCCGTTCCATATCGGTCACTTCCTCGGGGCGTTCATCAATTAAAAGCACAATGAGCTTCATGTCGGGGTGGTTGGTTGTAATCGAGTTGGCAATTTTCTGGAGAATTATTGTCTTGCCGGCTTTGGGCGGCGAGGTGATAAGTCCGCGCTGTCCCTTACCGGTCGGTGTGAGCATATCCATGATGCGGGTTGTGGGATCTTTCGGGTCAACCTCGAGTTTGATTTTATCCTGGGCGTAAAGCGGCGTTAGGTTGTCGAACAGGATTTTGTGTTTGGCAATCTCCGGGTTTTCATAATTGACAGCCTCAATCTTAAGCAGGGCAAAATACCTCTCAGTCTCCTTCGGGGGCCTGACCTGACCGCTGATCGTGTCTCCTGAGCGAAGGTCAAATTTCTTTATCTGGGAGGGGCTTACGTAGATGTCATCAGGACCGGGAAGATAATTGTAATCTGAGCTTCGCAAAAAGCCATAACCTTCAGATAAGACTTCGAGCACGCCCTCGGCAAATATAAGGCCATCCTGCTCGGTCTGCGCTTCCAGGATTTTAAAGATAAGCTCCGACTTTTTCAGGGTGGATACTCCGGGGACCTGAAGATCGTCCGCCAAAGTCGTCAGCTCCTTAATAGTTTTTGATTTCAATTCGACAATATCCATATAGTCTTCTCCTTCTATGATATTTATTAATATATGAAATCCAGGAGCGATAAGATCTACTCCTGCAATTATTCTTCATCTAATGACAGCCTCACGCAGCGGTTAATATTCTAATCTAATTTTTCTGTTGGCGCGTCTCCCCATAGCTTTTCCAGTGAATAATACTTTCTTACCTCTGGTTGAAATATGTGAATTACAACATTGACGTAATCGAGCAAGATCCATTGCAGGTTTTTATAGCCCTCTATATGCCAGGCACGAACATTTTTTAATTTTAGACCCTCGATGATATTATCAGCAATTGCCTTCACATGCACATCAACAGACCCGCTGCAGATGAGAAAATATCGGGCAACATCAGAAAGTTTGCGAAGGTCCATAAGATAAATATCAAAACCATTTTTATCGAGAGCCAGCTTGCCGGCGGCACGGGCCAATTTTTTTGGAGTCAAGCGCTAATCAACCTCGCTTAATAGTCGTTTAAGGACAGACGGATAATCCGTCCCGATTATAACTGTCACATCGATATCGAGTAAATTGTCTGACAGCTTCTGAATGATTAACTGGTCCTGCTTTCTTTTTAAAAGGTCGGCGACATAAACAGCCGCCTGGGAAAAACTGCCTGCTTTTACCGGGTCTCCCATACGGTCCAGTACCAATGTCTTTTCGAAATTATATACCTCGGCGTTGTCCTTATCGATAACATCAAAAAATACTTCCTTGGATGATTCCATGAATGCCTTTGCCATCTGCTCGGCGGCTCCTTTAGCGCCGCATCCGTTAAGAAGCTGCAGACGTATAATCTCCGGGATTGTATCAGAAACACAGACCTCTGTGCGCGGCAAAAACATCGAGACCACAAACACAACAATAAAAACCGTTAGAAATATAATTGCCCAGCCGGTTATACCAGGGCTTTTTAACTGCTTTTTACGTTTTTTCCTTTTAGGTGATCTTTTAGTCGGCATGTTCTCCGGAAGGAATCAATAATGATATGTTAATTCTGAAAAACTCCTCCCCTCATTTTGTATATGGACGTTCATACTGATAATTATCATCCCCGAACAAAACAGGCGTCTGGCGGTAATTAAACTGGAAAAATACACATCTTGCGGGTTTCCAATTAATTGAAATCGCCGGCAGAATTTGACCGCTTCTTGACGAACCGCTGCCGCTGTTAAATAATCTTCTTGGCTGGTGAAGATAGGCAATATCTATCTTTATCCTAAGCGGATCCGAAACCTGGTATTCAATCGAATTAAGATACATACCCAGAGTTCGAGAACCAGCCCGGGATGAGATGTAGCTTAATGAGTAACTATGTGACATATGGAAACGGTTGGGATCTAGAAGAGAAAACGATGATCTGGCAGGTGAATAGCTTGATGGCAAATCACCAAGACGCTGGGCATAAATCGGAATAACAATCATTAGCATGAACAATACACAAATAGCCTTTTTTACCATAAGTCTAACCCTCCACCAATGGCGATATAACATATTACTATTTCGGAGTCGTTATGTCAATCTTTTTATTACTATACTTTAAATTTAATTCAATTGTTCCCTAAAAACAAGTTCCATCCTGGCCAGCTCTTCTTTGGAGTTGACCCCAAGCCCCTCATCAGGATTATCGGAAACCAGGGCGGATACCTTTAAGCCCTTGCCATTAAACAGGGAAATCGTATCGGTCAGATAATATTCCGACTGGGCATTTTCCGAACTTAACAGACTCAGTACCGACGCCAGATCGCTGTAGTTAAAACAATAAGAGCCAGTATTAACTTCATTTATCCGCCGTGTTTCCTTATCGGCGTCACGGTATTCCACAATCGCCTTTAAAAATCCAGCCTTATCTCGAACGATTCGGCCATATCGTCCTGGATCGTCAAGCCTTACAGATAATACGACCGCCGCAGATTGAGTGTTCCGGCGTTCATTGAGCAGTCTGGCAATTGTTGATGGCGAAACCAGCGGCATATCGCCGCATAAGACTAAAAGATCGCCAGTGAAATCACCCAGGACCGGCATCGCTGTCTGCACTGCATGACCCGTTCCCCGTTGTGGCTGCTGGATGACGAACTCTACTCCCCGACCGGCAAGCTTTTCCCGGATGAGCTCATGTTTATATCCGATTACCAACACGATTTTTTCAATTCCAGCCTTTTTTGCATTGTCGATTACATGGTCTACAAGATATTTGCCTTTAAGCTTATGAAGAACCTTTGGCAGGTCCGATTTCATCCGCTTGCCCAGACCAGCTGCCAGAATCACTGCCGCGGTATTCTCACGCATTTCCAACTCCATCATGTTAATATATCGGGTGAAATTTTAATGCTGCAAGTATAAGTTTTCAAAATGAATCTGAAATTATTGAAATCAATATAAATCTCGTCAATATTTTTATTGCTTATTGTATAAGTTGATTGATAACTATCCTCTAAATGGGCCTGTTTTTCTCATCGATCTGGATCACAACCGGTCTATGATAATCAAGTTCGTTCGGCTGTAAGTGGCAGTAGGATATGATGATAACAGTGTCGCCCTTTTGCCCCAGGCGGGCTGCCGGCCCGTTTAAACATATCTCGCCCGAACCCGGCTTAGCCTCGATAACATAGGTGTCAAAACGCTGACCGTTATTCAAATTTACAATTTGCACTTTCTCATGTGAAAATATATTAGCCGCCTCTATCAGGTTTTTGTCGATAGAAATAGAACCCTCATAATTGAGTTCGGCGCCGGTTATTGTCGCCCGGTGAATTTTCGATTTCATTACCGTAATTAACATCGCTCTAAAGTGAAATTAATAATCTGCATCATTTTTGACAAGGACTTTTTTCAGCGAGCGGCCACTATCTTCTGAAACAGCCCCTTTGGAGGGAATGACTTTAAGCCGCAGCCTGGGCTTGTCCCCCAACAAATTGTCATTCCCGCGCTATAGGCTGTGTCATAATCCGATTTATAAAGTAGGGGTCGATCTTGTTGTTTTGTTCCAATAGATGTATTACACCATGTTTCATGACATTGGTTACAGTGCGTTTTTTGAAACAGGCCGGACTATAGATATAGTTTTGCCTGTTTCAAGTTCTATTTCTCTAATATACAT
>Ga0114922_10001493_pt1 | contig 22365 bp, 15 predicted proteins | sample AartaG_FD_100975 | JGI IMG/M metagenome (GOLD analysis project Ga0114922, IMG submission 100975) | Deep subsurface microbial communities from Aarhus Bay to uncover new lineages of life (NeLLi) - Aarhus_00045 metaG | ecosystem: Environmental > Aquatic > Marine > Oceanic > Sediment | place... | reverse complement strand
TTTGTAAGTAATAGTTCTTATTATCTGGCCATCACTAGAGTAATCTTGAGAGAAGTCCTTCCAATCTTCAAAGCCAAAGGTGTATAAAGAGCCTCCCTCTTTAAGCACTACTTGGGCGTGCCTTAAATAAAGTAAGCAAACAGCTCTTTTTACTGAACATACATCAACTACCTGCCATACACTATTCAGTACAAGTACTCCACTATTAAGAATTTCTACTGCCATTCTAATCTAGCTCCCTTAGTAGTTTTCCTTATCTTAGCAGAAATAGAAGAGCTGTCAACTCCTCAAAGGCAGTGAATGGTCGTTAGTGAATAGTGAATCGCAAACAAGAAAGTGAAAACAGTCCAAGTTCTAAATACCCGATTCTAGATGCTCGATACTCGTAAAAGAAGAAAGACAAAGAACGAGGGATGAATTAAATCGAGTATCCAGTATCGAGCATCTAGATATCATTCACGAAATACAATTCACCAGCTCTGTTGTGCGTGATGCGTATTGCGCAATACGACATACGATATACGCAATACAAGAAATTGTCCTGCGCATTACAATGGTACAATGGTACAGTCACTTGACAACTTAGAAAAATTGTATTATGCTATTATTGTAAATCGTTTCAGAAAAATAGCAAAAAAGGACGTGTATTTAACGTGGTAACTATAAAAGATGTAGCTAGGAAGGCAGAAGTTTCACCTGCTTCAGTATCTAAGGTGATAAACAAAAGACCACATGTCAGTCCTAAGACAAAAGCTAAGGTTCTCAAAGCGATTCAGGAACTTAATTACGAGCCTAATGCAACAGCCAGAAAATTAGTCATGAAAACTACTGAAAACATTGGTTTTATTATCAGGTCGAGTACCAAAGGAAGAGCCAATCCTTTCTATGTTAAGATATTAGACGGAGTTGAATCAGTAATAAAAAAGGAAGGATTTAACTTGCTGTTTTCCACGGTGGAGGAAAAACTTAAGGGTCCAGAGAACCTTCCCAAGAAAATTAAAGAGAGCAACGTAGATGGATTAATAATAGTAGGTATAATAGATAATAATTTTATATATGAAATTATTAAAAAAGAGCTTCCCTTAGTTTTAGTAGATTACTATTTGAAAGAAAAAGAGCTCAATTATGTTTTAACTGATGATTTACGGGGAGCCTACAAGGCAGTTTCTTGGCTTATCGAGTTAGGGCATAGAAAAATTGCTATGATCAACGGGCCTCAGACGCATACCAGTTTTCTAGATCGATTTAGGGGATATAAGCTAACCCTTCTTGACCATGGAATCAAGTATGAAAAAGAATACGTCGAAACCGTGCCTAAAGGAGGGATTGAGTGTGGATACCGAGCTGGCAAGCATCTTTTAGAGTTGAAACAACCTCCTTCGGCAGTATTTTGTGCTAATGATAATATTGCTATTGGAGCAATGAAGATTATTAAGGATAGAGGTCTCCGGATTCCAGGAGATATTAGCGTTGTTGGATTTGATGATATTGAACAGGCTTCTCATATTGAACCTCCTCTCACTACAGTAAGAGTTCATAATGAAGAATTGGGTAGAGTAGCAGTTCAAAAACTTATAGAAGCAATGAATAATAGAAGCAAAAGACCTGAGAGGACTATTATACCGACTGAACTAATAATCAGAGAATCGGCTAGTAAGGTAAAAAATAAGTAATATTATTTTTATTGAAATATAAAAACGGTTTATGTTTTAGGCGATTTTTTCTTTTAATTTTTTACATTATCCTTCCACTCTTTGTAATCGGCCCTACTAAGTTTTCTTTTCTTGTCCTCTCCAGCCCTTTCCAAATGAGAAGTAAGGGCTATCTTCGAAAGACTGACACTTGACAAAAAAATAAATTATATTATACTTTATTTATGTAAATCGATTTAGATAAATTGAAATGGGAGGAGGTGAAAAGCAGGTAAGCCGTTAGGTGGGAAATAAGGGATTAGGTTTTAAGAAAGGAGAGAGGGGATATTTCAAATTTGAAAAGGAGGAAAGAAAATGATATTAAAAGGTTGGAAGAGAGCTGTTACATTATTATGTAGCTTTACGTTAGTTGTGACCCTAACAACTATGTGGAGTGTTGCAGCAGAGAAGGCAGAAATCAAGTTTACTTTGGTATGCGGAACTCATGAAATACCTGCATGGCAAAGTATAGTCGATGCCTTCAATGAGCAGTCGCCGACTATCAAAGTTGTGTTTGAGCGTTTGCCAGGCGGTTGGAATGAGTTCAATCAGAAGATGATGGCCCGGGTAGCAGCGGGTGATCCTTCAGACATTGGACGAATGTCTCCTATATCTATTGCGGGCTTTGAGAAAGTCGGAGCTGTGCTGGATTTAATGCCTTTTATAGAAGAAGAGGGATTTGACCTTACTGAATACTGGGAATCTGCCATAAACGCATGGAAAAAGGAAGGACACATGTATGCCTTTCCAGGAGGAATATATACTCAGGCAGTGTTCTATAACAAGGGTCTGTTTGATGAGGCAGGCGTGCCTTATCCTCCTACCGATTGGAAGGATGATACTTGGAATTTGTCTAAAATGATAGAGTATGCTAAGAAGTTAACAAAAGGTGAAGGGCCAACAAAACAATTCGGTATGTATGTAGAAGTTATTCCCGATAGAGCAAGTTGGTACTTGTGGAATAATGGTGCAGATTTTGTAAATGAGGAAAAGACTAAATCCACGGTAACCGAGCCGGGAGCGATCGCAGCATTTCAGCTCATGCAAGACTTGATTTGGAAATATAAGGTTGCTACAACTCCAGTGAACTATAAGGTTCTGGGAATGCGCGATTTGTTTACGACGGGTCGTATAGGTATGATTCAATCCGGCCAATGGATGTTGCCTGGTTTAGCAGGAATTAAGGACCTCAAATGGGGAGTGGCTCCCTATCCTGCAGGAACAGCGGGACGTTCTACCATAATATGGGCTGATGCTTACACAATTTTTGAGGGCTCGAAGCATCCAAAAGAGGCTTGGGAAGTAGTCAAATTCTTCGCTGGAGAGGGAGGAGGAAGTATTTTAGCTGAGTATGGGCTCATGGGAACACCAGTAAAGAAATCAGTGGCAGAAGCCTGGCGTACTCGGCTTTACGAGCCTTTGCCACCTGAAGAAAAGAAGGTTTGGTGGGATTCACTAATGTATGCTCGGCAGGTTCGGATTCCTTCTGTTTGGAACGAATATAGTGCCAGAATAATGGAACATCTGGAACTCCTTGTCTTAAACAACATATCAGCTGAAGAGGCTGCCCAACGGATATCCAGGGATGTGGATCGCCTACTTAAATAGCGGTAGCGAGAATGCTAAAGTCGGCCGGAGAATAGTTTTTTGGGGGACCAGGTCAGTTGCACTGGTCTGGTCCCCCAATATGCCGAGATTAAGGTATATAGAAGTATAGAGGGGTTACTATATGAAACAAAAACAGAAGACTGCATTGATAGCATATATTTTTATATTACCGCAGATAATAGGAATGTTTTGCTTTATCCTGGGACCAATGGTTGCCTCGCTCGTAATAAGTTTTTCCAGGTGGAATTTAGTCGATACTCCTCAATGGGTCGGATTTGAAAATTTCAGGATACAGTTTCATGACCCATTATTTTGGAAAGTCGTCTTGAATACAGCCTATTATAGTCTTGTAAGTGTTCCATTGGGAATAGTAATTTCCCTAGGTTTAGCTCTAGTCTTAAATCAGAAAATTAAGGGGGTTGCGTGGTATCGAAGTGTTTATTTTATACCTGTGGTGACACCCATGGTTGCTGTTGCATTAGTGTGGTCATGGTTATATAATCCAGACTTTGGAGCGATTAACACAGTTTTGAACTATGTAGGAATAAAAGGTCCTAAATGGCTATCCGATACTACGTGGGCAATGCCCTCTGTTATCATAATGAGCATATGGAAGGGTTTAGGATTTAATATGGTCATTTTCCTTGCTGGACTACAGGACATTCCTGAACAACTATATGAGGCGGCGGGCCTTGACGGAGCGGACAGATGGCATAAATTTAAAAACATAACTCTACCGATGCTTTCACCCGCTATATTCTTTGTCATGATTATGTCTGTTATATCTAGTTTTCAGGTATTTTCTCAAATATATATAATGACTGAGGGGGGGCCAGCAAATTCTACAAATGTAATTGTCTTGCACATCTATAACCTTGCTTTTAAATATTGGAAAATGGGGGAAGGATGCGTAGTAGGCTGGGTTTTATTTTCGATTGTCTTGTTATTTACCTTGATTCAATTTGGTTTGGGTAAGCGATGGGTATATTATGAAAGGTAAAGGAGAATCACAATAGAGAACCGAGAAGTAAAAGTGTTTGAGCCGAAGAAGAAAGAGGTTATTTTGAATATCAAACAAATGCGAGTAATTATTAAGAAATTATTTACGCATATTTTTCTTTTCATTGGTGGGTTAATAATGCTAATGCCCTTTATATGGATGATATCTACCTCCCTGAAGGAGCCAGGAGCAGTGTTCATTTACCCCCCTCAGTGGATACCAAATCCGATTACATTGGGTGGTTATATTAAGGCATGGACGTTTCTTCCTCTCAGCACAGCTTACCTAAATAGTTTTAAGATTACGTTGTCTGTAGTTGGAGGTACATTACTTACTTCCTCTATGGCAGCTTTTGCTTTTTCAAAACTAGAATTCTACGGCCGCAAACTAATCTTTATCTTCCTCCTAGCTACTATGATGATTCCAATGCAAGTAACGCTAATTCCCATGTTCATTCTATTTAAGAACATAGGCTGGATCGATACACATTGGCCTCTGATAGTCCCTCATGTCCTTACCAACGCTTTTGGTGTTTTTCTGTTGAGACAATTTTTTATGACTATTCCCGATGAGCTGTTGGATGCAGCTAGGCTAGATGGATGTAGTTTGTGGGGGATTTATTGGAAAATAATACTGCCCCTTTCTGTTCCCGCCCTTGCTACCTTGGGCATCTTTACCTTTATGGCAGTATGGAATAATTTCTTAACTCCTCTTATTTATTTAGACAGCATGGAGAAGTTCACTGTGCCATTGATTGTCTCTGCTTGCCAAGGGTTATACTATAATGACTGGACTCTTATGATGGCAGTCGGATGTAGTGCCGTTATACCAGTATTAATTGTCTACCTCTTTGCGCAACGGTATTTTATTCAAGGGATTACACTAACCGGTCTTAAAGGTTAGCTTGAAACTACAGAAAGTCAAATAACAATCTTCACCTATAGTGAAGATTATACCAGGAGAATTATATGAAAGAGTTACCGTACGGGTCTTTTAAAGTTTTTGGAGAGCTTTCTCGCAGAATGGAAAAATCATATCATCGTTTAATGACAAGTAAGATTTACTCCTTAGGATATCTATTGAATGATACTCTCTCGGCCCCCAAACAAATAGAGCCAGAGGCTCATCCAGGAGTTTTTGGTCATACTGGTCAACAGAGTGGACGATATCTCTTGGCACTCATAGCGCATCAGTGTTTTTTTGGACTGCAGATACCCAGAATTGAAAGAATAGCAAAAGCAGTTCTAGTTGAGCAGCGTCCTGATGGAAATTTTGGTCCTCTACGAACTATAAGTTCTGCCCATCGGGATGACTTCTGTTGCATGTCTGGACAATCTTGGCTCTTAAAAGCTTTTCTGGAACTATATTTATTATTTAAAGAACAGCCTTACCTTGAAGCAGCGATGCGGCTAGTAGACTGGTATAAACGAGTACTACCTGCCTTTGATAGACCAGAGTATAAAACACAGCAACCTCCAGGGTATCTTTCCTGGGTTACTATGAATTTGGACGGTGTAGTCCTGCTTTATCGAATCACCAAAAAAGAGAAATACCTTGATTTAGCCAACTATCTAGCTGATCTTACTTTACCTTATGGACCATTTCATACCCATCATTTTCTTTCCAGTTACAGGGGGCTACTCGATCTATATGAGACAACCAAATCGAAAGATGTTCTTAAGAAAGTTACTAGTACCTGGGGTAAAATAAAGAAGGAAGCAGTTTTACCCACGGGAGGTATTTGTGAACTTTTTCCTATTAGTCCACGCGATGAAGGATGTTCTGAAGCTGACTTGGTCCGCGTTGCCCTTAGTTTATTCCGAGCGACAGGGGAAGGAGAATTTATGGATATGGCAGAACGTGCTCTGTTGAATGCTCTATTTATGGATCAAGTTCCTAATGGTGGATTTACCTTCCGAAAGAATATTGATAGAGGTCGGGCTACATCAGGATTTTTGCATGCAGGTAGAGATGAAGCGTTTCACTGTTGTACCCTTCATGCGCCTCAGGCACTGCTAAAAGCAGCTCAGCACCTCATAACCTTTAACAGTGATACAGTATGGATAAACCTTTTCTTTCCCTGCTCTGCCCGATTTGAGTTACAGAAGGACATGCTTCTAGAAGTTAATGTACAAACACGTTATCCACAAGATGAATTCATCCAAATCATTATTAATCCTCAGAGAAAACAAAAATTCCAGTTGAAGGTGAGAATTCCCGAATTCGTAAATTTTACTGAAATATCAATCAATAATATCTACACGGAGCCGACCTTTGAGAAAGGCTATGCATCTTTTAGCCGAATCTGGAAGAAAGGAGATAGAGTTCAGGTAAGATTTACTCTCCGATACCGTTATGAGAAAACTCAGCTCAATAATATTCATACAACAGAGGATAGTGAAAGCAATGTTAAAACTACCCCTGAAGTAAACGCAAAGAAAGATCGGGCACGACAGACTTTTTCATATGGCCCTTTATGTCTAGCATCAGAGTCGAACGAGGCTCCTCTGGCCTTAAAGCCGATTGCTAGCGTAAGTGAGTATCACAATTTTGATGTACGGTTTATCCATTAGGTTTAGGTGATGTTTCCAATAGTAAACTACCTTAGAAGATTGAAATGACAAAACCAGAGCAAAAGAAATATTCATAAAAAGGAAAGAAGAATGAATGTAATTGTCATCGTGACCGACAGCTTAAGGCGAGATCATCTGGGATGTTATGGCAATGAGTGGATAAAAACTCCCCATATTGATAAGTTTGCCTCTGAGGCAACTATCTTTGACTGTGCCTATCCTGAGGGACTTCCTACCTTGCCTGTCCGTACAGCCTGGTTTACCGGAAAATATACTTTTCTCTTTAGAGATTGGCAAAGACTGGAACCCACCGATGTTCTTCTCTCGGAGATATTATGGGATAAAGGTTATACTTCTGCCTTGATAACTGATACCTATCATATGCATAAGCCACAGATGAATTATGGCCGAGGCTTTGACTATGTCAAGTTTATTCGTGGACAGGAATACGATCCTTGCATCGTGGATGAGAATGTAAAGGTAGATATGAATAGATTTTGGAAAGAACGTAATGAGGGTAACTGGCCGAAGGAGAATCTTGAACAATATCTTAAGAATATCTCCCAATGGAATTGGGAGGATGATAAAAATCACTTTGTGGCACAGGTGGTTAGGAATGGTATTGACTGGCTTTCCTCGCAGAGAAAAAAAGAGCACCTTTTCCTCTGGCTCGACTCTTTTGATCCCCATGAGCCATGGGATCCCCCCATCTCTTATGTTAAGATGTACGATCCTGACTACAGGGGAAAGCAAATTATTGATCCCGTTCCAGGCCTCGTAGAAGGATACTTAAGCGAGAAAGAACTTAAACATATTAAGGCCCTTTATGCTGGCGAGGTTACCATGGTAGATAAATGGGTGGGGATATTCTTAGATGAGCTAAAAAGATTGGGATTTTTTGAAAATAGCCTAATAATATTCATCTCAGATCATGGTGAGCCATTTGGTGAACATGGCATTATCAGAAAATGTAGACCCTGGCCTTATCAAGAGCTTGTGCGCATTCCCTTTATCTTGAGACATCCTGAGATTGGACATGGCAAAAGAATAGATGCCCTCGTCCAGACGCCCGATCTTATGCCTACTATACTTGATTTTCTGGGTATACCCACCCTGGATAAATTACACGGTAAAAGTCTTCTTCCCCTTATATCTGGAAAGGAGGAAAAATTACGTGATTATGCCTATATAGGTTTTTACAGACGCTGTTGGTGTATAAAAAATCATAAGTGGAGCTATATGTTCTGGTTTAAAAGTAAATTATATTCTGATATTTGGCCTCCCGAGCTATATAATTTAAAAAATGATCCCGGTGAAAGGAAAAATGTTATTGAAGATTATCCAGAGATTGCCGAGAAATTAGAACTTGAACTGAGGAAATTTGTAGACTTTCTCCAGGAGAAGGATAAGTGCTCAATATATTGTCATGGCGAGGAGATACGCAGTAAGGAGGCCAAAAAGTGAATGAGAATTTAAAGATTTTCTCGCATCCTGATTACGGCTCAGTTTATATTATAGGAAAGAAAAAGGTCAAAGCAGGAAGCTTTGGTACCTGGGAGTTTGTCTATACCGTGGGTAAAAAAAGCATCCCTGCAAGGGGCGGGATAGAGATAGTGTTTAACACAAGCTACCCTACAAATACCTGGAGCATTCCCCAAACTTATGACAAAACTGCTCCAGGATATGTTAGAGCCCTCTTATCCGGGGCAGGGAGACTTTCAGTGAGAGTGCTCTCTGTTCCTGAAAAACTTCAGTCTTATAGTCTTGGGTGTCATATTATTCAGTGCATCCTTGAAGAGGCCACCCTTTTTGAGAGGGACTCTATCAGAATAATCTATGGAGATACCTCTTATGGTTCTCGGGGTGCTCAAGCACAATTTATGGCAAGAGAAGTTGAATTTCCCGTTTATGTAGATGCTAAAGGGAAAAACAATAAAATTCTCAATAAAGCCTCCTGGTTTCGCGTGATATGTCGATTAGCTCCAGCGAGAAAGATAGCTACCTTTTTGCCAGGGCTCAAAGTCATCGGAACTCAGGCAAAGTTCCTTAAGGTGAAAGCTCCTATGATTGTGCAGAAGGACGAGAAATTTATTCTCAGGATAGTTACCTGCGATGCTTATTCTAATCACGCTACTAAATATAGGGGCACAGTTAGAATTGACCTTCTTAATGGAGCAGGCAAAGGGTTTCCCTTGGAATATACCTTTATCAAAGAAGACAAGGGAGCTCATGAATTTAAAAATCTATCTATTTCTAAAACAGGAATAAGCTATATTTCAGTTATAGATGCGGCAAATAAGATAGCCGGAATAAGTAACCCCATCAAGGTAGTTAATGAAGAGGTAAGAGAGAACATCTTCTGGGGGGAAATACATGCCCATACAGAGCTTTCTGATGGAAACGGAACCGTCGATGAGCATTATAAACATGCGAGAGAGGTTGCCTGTCTTGATTTTGCGGCCACTGCTGACCATATCAACTTTAATGAGGGGGAATTTGGCAAGGAAAAATGGGAAATTACCAAAAGGAAGGCTGAGGAATATAATGATCCTTCAAGTTTCGTTACCATTCCTGGCTATGAGCCTGGGATAAGAACAAGCGATGGTGACCATGCTCATATGAATATCTACTGCGAATCAGAAGATGTGCCTCTTATCCCAACTAAAAATTCAGACAATTTATGGAAGCTAGCTAAAAAATACAATCTCCTTTTAATTCCTCATCACACTGGCTATTCTTCGGAAAATTTAAGACTCACCAGTTGGGACATTTTTAAAGAGGAGTTTACTCCAGTAGTTGAAATATACTCCACCCACGGATGCTCAGAGTATTATAATAATCCAAGGGCCTTGGTCAATCAAAATCCGGGCAGTTTTTATCAGGATGCTTTGAAAAAAGGATATAAATTTGGAGCTATGGCTTCAAGCGATTACCATCAGGCTTTTCTTGGTCAAGACATAAAGCTACAAGAACATCCTGGTAACTTAAATTGCCGCCATTTTCAGTACCGAACTGGATATACAGCTGTTATCACTAAAGAGCTTTCCAGGAAGGCTATCCTCGATGCTCTTTGCTCTCGCCATTGCTATGCTACTACAGGTGAGAGAATTTACCTTAACTTTCAAATAAATGGACAACCTATGGGAAGTGATTTAAAGATTACCAGCCCTGAAAAGGTAAATATCTTGATTGAGGTAGCCGGAACAAATAAGTTTGAAAAGATAGAAATACTCAAGAATAACCATATTTTCTACAGCTGCAATCCTAAAGAGAAGATGATAAAATTCCTTCAATGCACTGATGAGAAATTGAATGAAGGTACCAGCTATTACTATGTTCGTGTCAGACAAGTAGATGGCGAGATGGCCTGGTCATCCCCTATCTGGGTGACAAAAGAAAAATGGTAACTATTCAGCCTTATCATGTTTCACCGCTTCTTGTGCCATAAATAGCACCGCTCATATTGTGTGATAAATCACACCGCTACTACTTGTGTCATAAAAAACACCTAGCTGACTGTTGAAAGCTGATAGCCGAATGTTTATGAAAAATGAACAATTTTAGTCAAAGTTGTAGTTTCCCAATAACAGTACTATTGATTTCTCGCATGGTTGGTTTCATGAACAGAAGCAAAAGGAGAGTATGGAATGAGAATACTTGAGGAACTCAATAAAGGGTGGCAAATTCAAGGATTTAGCAAAGAAATGAAGTTTGAGGAAGTTGAGCAGATAAAAGAGGGATGGATTACGGCTCAGGTGCCAGGGACTGTACATCTTGATTTGTTGAAAAAGCAGAAGCTTGCCGACCCCTTTTATGGTCTGCAGGAAAAGGATGCCTATTGGGTAGAAGAAAAGGAGTGGTGGTATAAAAATGAGTTCCTGCTTGATAACTTTGAATCTCAATGGAAAAAAAAGGAAAAAATTGAGTTCGTTTTTGAGGGACTAGATACCTTCGCTACTATTTATTTAAATGGAGAAAAGATAGGGGAAGCTGATAATATGTTTATTCCCTGGCGATTTGACGTAACAGATAAAATAAGGGAGAAAAACATTCTCTTGATTAGATTCTCCTCAGCCATTTCAGTTTTAAAAGAGATACAAGCGGAGGAAGGATCTCTTAGGGGTAAGCCCGAGCCAGCTCGAGTATATGGCAGAAAGGCTCAATATTCCTTTGGCTGGGATTGGGGTCCTCGTCTTCCTGGAGTGGGTATCTGGCGAGAAACCTACATTTATAGCTATGATGAGATGCATATAGATTGGGTAGGAGTCGAATCGAGCCTTTTGCAAGGGAGAGCTAAGGTTAAGGTAGATATGGAGATATCTTCCAGTACAGAGGGAGAGCAGATAGGGAAAGTTTTGATTTATTTAGACAAAAGGTGTGTGAAAGAACAAAATATTAAGATTGACTTCCCCTTGTCCAAACATACCTTAGACGTGGAGATTGAAAATCCAATCCTCTGGTATCCCAAGGGATACGGAGATCAGCATCTTTATCGCCTTAAGATGGAGCTTTTCAACAAAAAAGAAAAGCTCATGGACGTATTTAGGGATAAGATAGGAATCCGAGAAATTCAGCTGATTCAGGAAAAGGACGAAGAGGGAAAGAGTTTCTTCTTCAAGGTCAACAGTATCCCTGTATTCTGCAAAGGGGCAAACTGGATTCCTGCTGATTCTTTTCTTCCTCGGATAAGCAAAGAAAAATACGCTTCTCTTATTCATAGTGCCTCTCAATGTGGAATAAATATGTTTAGAATTTGGGGAGGGGGTATTTACGAGGATAAAGAGTTTTACCGTTTGTGTGATGAGGAAGGAATAATGGTCTGGCAGGATTTTATGTTTGCCTGTGGAGAGTACCCGGAAGGAGATTGGTTCTGTGAGAAGGTAGAAAAAGAAGCCGAATGTGTGGTCAAAAGTTTAAAAAATCATCCTTCTATTGTTCTTTGGTGTGGCAATAACGAAAATGATTGGTTACATGGCAAGGGAGGTAAGCTTAAGGGAAGGACGATTTATCATAATATTCTTCCCTCGATATGCAAGAAAATGGATTCCACTCGTCCTTATTGGCCAAGCAGTCCTTATGGAGGGGAAGATCCCAACAGCGAAGAAGAAGGAGATAGACATAATTGGTATGTATGGTCTAGATGGCAGAATATAGAGCTTTACAGGAAGGATAAGGGAAGATTTCTCTCCGAGTTTGGCTTTCAAGCTCCACCGATTATGGAAACTATAAGGAAGTTTTGTCCTCCCGATGAACTAAAAGAAAGCTCCTTGTCTATGGAATGGCACAACAAACAGGAAGATGGACCAGCTCGGCTCGTTCGCTATCTTCGAGCTTATATGCCTGATTTCGAGAATTTCAAGGGATTCGTCCAGTATAGCCAGCTTAATCAAGCTTACGCTCTAAGAGAAATAATAGAGCGTTGTCGCAGGCGTAAATTTAAGTGTGGAGGAACCTTGTTTTGGCAATTTAATGACTGTTGGCCAGGAGTTAGCTGGAGCGTAATTGATTATTACCTTCGCCCGAAACCAGCCTATTATACGGTGAAAAAGGCATTTGAGCCAGTGCTCATCTCTCTGGTAAAGGAAGAGGAGAAAATAGAGGCCTGGATATGCAACGATACCCTGAAGGAGATAAAAGGGAAGTTACAGCTAAAGAATATGAGCTTTAAAGGGCAGGTTATCTGGACTGAAGAAAAGGATGTATCCATACGTCCTAATCGGTCCGTCAGGGTTTTAACTAAATCAGCTGGGGAAATGGAGGTTATATCACCAGGGGAGCAGTTTATTTACGCTTTCTTAAGGATGGAGGAAGATAAGACTGAAGCTCATTTATTCCTTGAGCGGGAAAGGCACTTGAAGTTTCCTCTCAGGCAATTCGAAAGAAAGATTTATCAAGTCAAAGATGGCTTAGAAATAGAACTTTATTCTCCTGTTTTTGTGCGAGGTGTAACGTTGGAAGTATCTGGAGAGGAAATTGAACTTTCCGATAACTTCTTTGACTTAATTCCCGGAGTAAAAAAGAGAGTGAAACTGAGCTGTCCTCTAGAAGAAAGGGAAAGAATTAAAGATAAGCTAAACATTATGTAAAGATATCTTAACGGCAATGTCTTATTTTTCCTTGTAATTAGGAGGTTTTATCTGTTCTAAGGAGAAAAAGCTAAAAATAAGGCTGGAGGGAGGTGAAAAGCAGGTACGGTCGTTAGCAGGGGTCAAGGAAAGGTTTCAAAGAGGAAAAAGTATTGAAAGATTAATTTTTCTTTTGGGGGCTTTCAGGAAAGAATGAATCATGTCTAACTATTAGGAGGATATTTTAAAATGAAAAAAACGTATTATAACATTGGTTTGGTAGGTATAACACTGTTAGTAGTCCTGATATTCTCTTCCCTTGGCTGGGCTAAGACTAAGATAAGTTGTTGGTATACCCATGGAGGAAGAGCTGGTGAGGTGATGCGGGAAACCGTAGAGTTATACGAAAAAACACATTCTGATATCGAAATAGAATTGGTCTATGGTGGCGGTCTTCATACGGATCCTCAAAAGTTCATGGTTGCCCTAGCTGCAGGGATGCCACCGGATATGGCCTTTTGCGAACGTGGTGTAGTAGGAGAATGGGCAGCTAGGGGTGCCTTTAGACCGTTAGGTGATTTATTCCAGCAATACGGGATGAGTGGAAAAGACTTCGTTCACGCTCCCTGGATTCAAATAGTATATGAGGGTAAAATTTATGCCGTACCGTATTATATGAGTACCTTTGGCATTGTATGGAACAAAGACTTATTTGCCAAAGCTGGCCTGAATCCAGATACTCCCCCCAAATACTGGGATGATCTCAAAACATATGCCAGCAAGTTGACTATACGTGATGAGACAACAGGTAGAATAACTCAACTGGGAGCAACGATGTTACATGATCTTGGCCAAAGTGCTTGTAAATTTTACACCTTTGCCTGGCAGTTGAATGGTCAGTCATTGTCCGAAGATTTAAAAAGGTGTCTTATTAATGACTCGAAATGGATAAGGGCCTTAAGGTTTATGCTAGAGGTGGAACAGATACAGGGTGGTGCGGAAATAGTGGATGAGTTTAGCACAGCTACGGAGGTATTTAAAGGGTTTGATCCTTTTATGATGGGAAAAGTGGGTATGTATACCTCAACTGGATTATGGAGGTTTGGTAATTTTGCAAAATATACCCCTGATATAAACGTTGGAGCAGGTATCACTCCATACCCTAAAGATGGCAGGCCCGCTTCCTTCCTTGGGGGTTGGTCTTTTATCATACCTGAGGGAGCAAGGCATCCTAAAGAGGCCTTTGACTTCATTACTTTCGTGATAAGCCAAGAACGAATGGCTGAATTTCAACGAATCCACGGAAATTTCCCCAGCCAAGTAAAGAATATCGAGTATAATATGGTTCATGTAATCCCTGAGCAGACATATCCTGATCAGCGACAAACATTTGTAGAGCTGATAAAAATATCCCAGACTTATCCTCCCTCTCCTTTTGCTACTACAGTGTGGGATGAGATAATTAGGGCAAATCAGCGAGGCCGATATGGTGAGATGAGCGTTGAGGAGGCTTTAAACAGCGCTGCAGCAAGGGTGCAAGAAGTGATAAATAAGTACTGGGGAAAATAGAAGATAAAGACTAATCGAAAGACATTTGCCAGGATTTAATAATCCTGGCAAATGTCTCACAAAAAACAATCCTAAATGGGTAAAGCCTTTATCCTCTGGGAAGGAAAAAATTTTTTGCCAAACAACCAGTGCTCACCTACGACATAAAAGGAGCTTAAATGTTCGCCAGCAAGTTGATTCATAGACAAAGAAAAAAACGAAGCAAGCTATTCAGAGAGAGGACTACCGCCGGATATTTATGTGCTCTTCCTTGGATAATAGGATTTTTGATTTTCACTTTGGGGCCAATGGTGGTTTCCATAATTATAAGCTTTGAGGAATACAATATACTTAATCCACCTAGGTTTGTTGGGAGTCAAAATTATGTTAAATTACTAACTGGCGATTCTCTATTTTGGAAATCTCTGTATAATACCCTTTATATTACGGTATTTGGCGTTCCCTTTGGGATGGTGGTAGGGCTACTAATAGCCCTAATTTTGAATACAAAAATAAAAGGGATAACTACATTTGGAACTATGTTCTATCTTCCTGCTATTGTCCCTATCGTGGCCAGTTCTCTCCTATGGATGTGGATGTATAATCCAAGATTTGGTCTGATCAATTTTTTATTGTCACAGGTGGGCATTGAGGGTCCCAATTGGCTGAGCAGTAAAACTTGGGCAAAGCCAGCTATCATCTTTATGGGATTGTGGGGAGCAGGGGCAGGAATGATCATTTATCTAGCTGGTCTTCAGGGTATTCCCAAACAACTTTATGAGGCGGCAAGCATAGATGGAGCGAACTGGTGGCGAAAGTTTGCCAACATAACCATACCTATGTTGACCCCTACTATATTCTTCAACATGATTATGAGCATCATCGTCCACTTTCAGATCTTTACCCAGGCCTATATCATGACCCAGGGAGGTCCCGCAGACTCAACTCTATTTTATGTCTTTCACCTATTTAACCACGCTTTTAGATATTTCAATATGGGATATGCCTCTGCTCTGGCTTGGGTATTGTTTATCATAATCTTGATTGCTACCCTCATCCAATTTAGACTAGCTCCCAAGTGGGTACATTATGGAGGAGAATAATCAGACAATGTTGACTAAATCGAAAGCAAGCGTGAGTTGGTTTGCCAGAAAGCAAACAAAGGAACTCATGTTTAAGCTTTTTGCCTACATAATTCTCTTGACTGGAAGCTGTGTCTTTTTCCTTCCCTTTTTTTGGATGATCTCCACTTCCCTTAAGATAGACACTCAGATATTTCTTTTTCCTCCAAAATGGGTACCCAATCCAGTAAAATGGCAAAATTACTATGAGGTATTATCCAATACGCCGTTTCTCATCTGGCTAAGAAATACCACCTATGTTACGGCGCTCAATGTCTTGGGAGTATTTCTTTCCTGCCCTTTAGTCGCCTATTCGTTTGCTAGATTAGAATGGCGAGGACGGAATGTGTGTTTTATAATTCTTATCAGCACTATGATGCTTCCACCTCAGGTAACTATGGTCCCTGTATATCTACTGTTTAAGATGCTAGGCTGGGTGGAGACCTTTAAGCCCCTGTATATTAGAGCCTTTTTTGGGTTCCCTTTCTATATCTTCCTATTACGACAATTTTTTAAAACTATACCGCGAGAATTGGAGGAGGCAGCCATGATAGATGGTTGCACGCCTTATGGTATATACTGGAAGATAATATTACCTTTGGTAAAGCCAGCTTTAGCTACGGTGATTATCTTTAACTTCATGGCATCCTGGAATAACTTCCTAGGACCCTTAATTTACCTGCATCATCCTGAGATGATGACCCTGGCACTTGGTTTGCAATATTTCGAGGCTGCATATGAAGTAGATTGGTCTCTTCTTATGGGCGCAGCGGTAATGATGACTGCTCCTATTATTGCTGTCTTCTTTTTTTTCCAAAAATACTTTGTCCGAGGTATTGTCCTGACCGGAATAAAAGGATAAAGGGAGGCAAGAAAATCTTTGTCAAAGGAAAAATTAAGCAATGAAACCTAACATTTTGTTTATCATTGTACATGATCTAGGCCAGCACATGGAAATTTATGGAAACACTTCCGTTAGAACACCTAACTTGCACCGTCTAGCGGAAGAAGGAGTGAGTTTTGAAAATTATTTCGCTACGGCACCTCAGTGCAGCCCTAGCAGAGCTAGCATTTATACAGGTAAGTATCCTCACACCCATGGGCTTATGGGATTGGCAAATCGTGATCTTGACTGGAGTCTTTCTACATCAGAGAAGACTACAGTCCAACTGCTCAGGCAATCAGGTTATTTTACTTGTTTGTTTGGACTCCAACATGAAAGTCAAGATCCTCACAGCTTAGGATTTGATGAAATAGTACAACCCGAGGGTGAATCTTTCGAAAAGTATTATTGTCATAGAGTAGCTCCAGTAGTGCTCGAGTTCTTGAGACATCCTAAAAGTAAGCCCTTCTATGCTAACGTAGGATTCCTTGAAGTGCATCGTCCTTATCCTCAAGAAGTGTACCAACCTGATGATCCTAATGAGGTCCTTGTTCCTCCTTATCTTCCCGATACACCTGAAGTACGGCAAGATATTGCGGAGTTTCACGGATCTATCAGGAAAGTTGATCGGGCAGTTGGATCTATATTTGATACTTTAAAAGAGACAGGGCTTGAAGAGGAGACGTTAGTGGTATTTACCACAGACCATGGAATTGCTTTCCCAAGAGCAAAATGTACTCTCTATGATCCGGGGATAAAAACAACCCTTATAATGCGCTGGCCAGATGGGGGTGTAATCGGAGGGAAGGTCTACTCAGAGCTTCTAAGCAACGTGGACTTTCTCCCTACGATCCTGGAAGTAGTAAAGGCACCAGTACCTGAAGATATACAAGGGAAAAGTTTCTTGCCCCTGCTACAGGATGGGAAGTTCGAACCACGGAAGGAAATATTTGCAGAAAAGACCTGGCACATTATATATGATCCTATGAGATGTATACGTACAAGCCGCTACAAATATATCCGTAATTTTATAGATGGACCGTTACTCCGGCTTCCCGGTGATATGGAAAAGAGCTTGAGCCGAAAGAGTTTAGGCAAAACCCATTTGAAGCCTCGGCCCGAAGAAGAACTTTATGATTTAAGACAGGATCCTAATGAGCAGAACAATCTTGCCGGGAAGTCAGAATATTCAGAAATTCAGACAAAATTGAGTGGCCGACTTATAGAATGGATGAAAAAAACAAAAGATCCTGTACTTGAAGGTCAAATTCCTATAGTCGATGGATGGGGTGCTCTCAGATATGCGAGATGGGAATAGAATTCTTTCTCCTGATACACTAAGTGTTCTTGTAAAACCTGCCTCAGCAGATTGCAATCTAGCCTGCAAGTACTGTTTTTATGCCTCTAAGCAAAAGCTATATCAAGGTTCGAGGAGAATGAATAGAGATACCTTAAAGAAAATGATCATTCAGTGCCTCGATATCACTGAGAAAGAGGTTTGGTTCTGCTGGCAAGGGGGAGAGCCCACTTTGATGGGTCTAGATTTTTACAGGGAGGCAATAGAAATCGAGGAAAAGTATAGAAGAAAGGAGCAGAAGGTTTACAATACCTTTCAGACTAATGGACTTTTGCTTGATGAGAGCTGGGCAAATTTTCTAGAAACTAACAATTTCCTAGTAGGAATAAGTTTAGATGGTCCAAGTCAATTTCATAATATCTATCGGGTGGACAGATATGGGAATCCTACCCACGCATTGGTTTTAGAGAAAATTAAGCTGTTGCAAGCGCATGAGGTCCAATTTAATGTATTAGCGGTAGTTACAGACAAGAACAGTCAACACCCGGAGGTGGTTTTCGATTTCTTTCAGGGGATCAGAGTGAACTACATGCAGTTTATTCCATGCCTTGAGATAGACAAGAGAAATGGTCTCACCTCATTTTCGGTCGATCCGGATAGTTACGGAAATTTCTTACGGCATATATTTGATAGGTGGTATAATGATGGGAATCCCTCTAGTTATGTCCGGGAGTACGAGGAGTGGCTCGTCGCCTATGTGTATGGAAATCATCCTTCTTGTATATTTGGCAGATATTGTAATGGAGCTCCTGTTATAGAATACAATGGTGACGTTTATCCTTGCGACTATTTTGTAAGCCCTCACTGGCTGTTAGGTAATATAAATAGTGTATCGCTAGAGAGGATATTAAATACCAAGTTATATCAACGATTTAGGATGAAAAAGCAGAATTTGGATAAGCGCTGTCTTAATTGCAGGTGGCTGTCATTGTGTTGGGGCGGATGTCCAAAATTCAGGTTAAACGAGAAAGGAGAGCATGCTAAACACAGCTATTACTGTTCTGCGTATAAAGACTTTCACGATTATTCATATGACAAGTTTACTTATCTTGCTAACAAGGATTACGAAGGGTATCCAATAGAGAAGACATTCCACTAATAGGTTTTGCTCTAAACATAAAACTGGGCAGCTAAAAAAAGCAGGTATAGTTTGGACATTACTCATAATTGAGAGGAGGGAAAGCATGTTCACACATCATCTACGATCTGTTTCTTGGAAACACGTACAGATAGAGGGTGATTTTTGGGGACCTCGAGTTCAAACCAACAGAGACGTTGTTTTAGATTATCAATACGAGCAGATGGAGAAGACCGGACGTATAGATAATTTTCGCCGGGCATCTGGTAAGGAAAAGGGTGGGTTTGAGGGCTTATTTTTTAACGACTCCGATGTTTACAAATGGCTGGAAGCAGCTTCTTACTCTCTGGGAACTCATCCTGACCAAAAACTGGAAAAGAGAGTAGATAGGCTCATAGAAGATATCGCTGATGCTCAGGAAGAGGATGGATACCTTAACACACACTTTACCTTAGAGAAGAAGGAGCATTTCTTTGATCTTCCGGTAAAACATGAGCTTTACTGCGCAGGACATCTCATTGAAGCAGCAGTTACTCACAACCTGGCAACAGGCAAAACACATCTTTTAGATGTTGCCACTCGTTTTGCAGATCTTATCTGTCACACATTTGGTCCTGACAGAAAACAAGGTGCTCCAGGACATGAGGAAATTGAGCTTGCCTTAATGAAACTTTACCATCTTAAAGGAGAAAAGCGATATCTTAATACAGCAAGGTTTTTTATAGACGAGCGAGGGAAGGGGTTTGCCGGAGGAGACGAGTATCATCAGGATCAGGTGCCATTTGTAGAACAAGAAGAGATTGTGGGGCATGCTGTTCGTGCAATTTATCTTATGAGCGGTGCAGTTGATGTTTACAGGGAAACTAAGGATAAGGCCCTGATGGATACATTGGAGAGATTATGGGAGAACATGGTTCAGAAAAAAATGTATGTAACGGGAGGAATTGGAAGCCGCTATGAAGGAGAAGCTTTCGGCAAAAGCTATGAGCTTCCCAATGACAGGGCTTATGCAGAAACCTGTACTGCAATCGGGAATATTTTCTGGAACCACCGGATGCTTCATTTAACAGGTGATGCAAAGTATGCTGATGTAATGGAAAAAGTTCTTTACAATGGATTCCTATCTGGAATTTCCCTTGATGGGAGGAAATACTTCTACCAGAATCCCCTGCAAGCAGATAAGGATTACAGGCGAGTAAGCTGGTTTACCTGTGCCTGCTGCCCCCCAAATGTGGCAAGGCTACTGTCTTCCCTGGGAGGTTATTTTTACAGTATGTCCGGGGAAGGTGTATGGGTTCATCTTTACGGGGAAAGTGAGACAGCTATCACTTTAGATAAAGATAGGAAGGTAACCTTAAACCAGTACACAAATTATCCCTGGAGTGGAGAGATTAGCATAAAAGTATCTTCTGAGAAAGAGACTTCTTTCACACTTTTTGTGAGGATACCTGGTTGGTGCCAGGAGGCAGAAGTTCTGGTGAATGGCAAATCTATCGCAGGAGATATTACGCCATCGTCTTATCTTCCCATAAGTCGTACGTGGGAGAACGAGGACGAGGTGCAGCTGAATATATCTATGCCGGTGGAGTTTTTACAGACCCGTCCTCACTCCAGCAATAATGCTCGTCTGGCAATCTCCCGCGGACCTATAATCTACTGCATTGAAGCAGAGGATCATTCTGGTATTGATGTTTTTGATATTCTGCTTTCCCCAGATACAAAGCTCACTCCCCATTTTGAATCTGGCCTTTTAGGAGGGGTGGTAGTGCTTAAAGGTGAAGCATCAGTCCAGGATATATCTAGCTGGCAAGGGAAGCTGTATCGGCCCTATCGAAAAGAAGAGAAGGTGAAAACAGAGTCTCTAAAAATTACTGCTATCCCTTATTTCGCTTGGGCAAGTCGGAGTCCAGGGAAGATGCTGGTGTGGGTTTTAGAAAGATAAGGAACGTCCAATCTGTAGCTTAAAAGCTATCAAAACTTTGGCAAAAATTAGTCTTAAATTGACCTCAAAGCCTCATTAATAAAGGCTTAGAACGTTAAGGCTCTATAAGGCTTTAGTAAAGGATCTTGTAATAGGTAAGTTTTCCTAAAAAATATCTACTATTTGCCTATGGTAGTTAACCTACTGCGTGAGAAGAGTAGATAGTTTACTCGTCCAGATGGAACGAGGAACAAGGGCGCCTTATCATCCTAGTATCTATAGGATTTAGGGTGCCCTTGTTCTTTTAGGCTCTTTGTTAGCAGCTAAAGATAGAAAAATGGATAATGGCTCAATATGATGTAAAGAAGCAGTTTGAAGTATGCTTATTATTACCTGATGATTTTTTGCCCCAGTAGCTGATCTATTCCCAAAAGTTATTTTTCTCATGATAACCGAGGCTCTCAGTGCTCTTTCTGCCCTATTATTGGTAGGTTCAATCTCTGGATGTTCAAGAAAGGTGAGCAGCTCACTCTCATGTTTGATGATCCTTTTTTAATGCACATGCCGAAGGCAATTTCTTGACACTTTTATTTTTTATATTACAATTACAAAATATAGGAGCGAGAATTAGGTGCAAGTAAAAATTTTAGGAGAGGGATTGATAAGCCTTCTCTTGGCGGCTGATTGTGGAGTATGTCAGCATCCTCTTGAACCATCCAACATTACCTTTGTTTGCATAGACTGCTGGAATAAAATAAAATGGCTGAAAGACCCTTATTGCTCTAAATGCAGTAGACCTCTCCCTTCCACCTTTAAAAGCATTCCTACTCTTCTCTGTCCAGAATGTCGCCGGCAAAATGTCTATTTTAATAGGGCCTTTATTCCCACTCTTTACGAAGGGGTAATGAAAAAGGTAATCCATCTTCTTAAATATAATAAGAAAACAGGAATAATGCGAACATTGGAAAGAATTATGAGAAGCTATTTTAATTGCCTTAATTCTTCCTTCCCTTGCCTCGATTTGGTAGTTCCAATTCCACTACACCGAAAAAAACTGAGAGAAAGAGGATTCAATCAAGCTGAACTTATAGCTAAGGTAGTAGCCAAGCATCTTCAAGTTCGGTTGACCAAAGGTAACCTGAAAAGAACAAAAGCGACTATAACCCAAACCTCTCTGGACAGAGAAGAGCGAAGAAGAAATCTAAGAGAAGCCTTTACGGTAAAGAACAGAGATGAATTTCAAGCAAAGAATGTGCTTCTAGTGGATGACGTTTATACCACGGGAACAACCATTAAAGAAGCAGCAAAAGTGCTTAAGCAAGCAAGAGTGAAAGATGTCTATGTTTTCGCGTTGGCCCGAGCACCTCAACCTTGATTAATTGACAAATTTATTTGCGTATGTTATAATTTTCTGAGCTTTTAGCTCAAATGTTAGGATAAGGAGGCAAAGAGTATGTCAGAAGAAGGAACGGTCAAATGGTTTGATGACCGTAAAGGTTTTGGGTTTATTGAACGAGAAA
>Ga0114922_10001492_pt1 | contig 22367 bp, 14 predicted proteins | sample AartaG_FD_100975 | JGI IMG/M metagenome (GOLD analysis project Ga0114922, IMG submission 100975) | Deep subsurface microbial communities from Aarhus Bay to uncover new lineages of life (NeLLi) - Aarhus_00045 metaG | ecosystem: Environmental > Aquatic > Marine > Oceanic > Sediment | place... | reverse complement strand
TCATTTTCAATCCGCAGTTTCGAGGCCGACTCGTCAATCAAATCTATCGCCTTGTCCGGCAGCCACCGGTCTGTTATGTAGCGGTTTGACAAAGTCGCAGCCGCGACGAGTGCCGAGTCGGTAATGCGAACCCCGTGATGGGTGTCATAACGGCCTTTTAGCCCTCGAAGGATAGCTATGGTTTCTTCGACGCTCGGCGGGTTAATCAGAATCGGCTGAAAACGCCTCTCGAGCGCTGCGTCTTTTTCGACGTACTTTCGATAATCGTCGATAGTAGTCGCTCCAATACAACGCAGATCGCCCCTTGCAAGCGATGGTTTTAGCAGATTGCCCGCATCAACCGCGCCTTCGGCTTTGCCTGCCCCTACTACGGTATGTAATTCGTCGATGAAAAGTATTATTTGTCCTCCAGCGGCGATGACCTCTTTGAGCACAGCCTTGAGCCGGTCCTCGAATTCGCCCCTGAATTTTGTTCCCGCTATCAGTGCCCCCATATCCAAAGCGATAATCCTTTTATTTTTCAAACCAGTAGGGACATCACCTGCAATTATTCGTTGAGCAAGGCCTTCGACGATTGCGGTTTTGCCGACGCCCGGCTCGCCGATCAGTACCGGATTATTTTTCGTTCGCCGGTTGAGGACCTGCATACATCGCCGAATCTCTTCATCCCTGCCGATGACCGGGTCGAGCTTTCCCTTGCGAGCCATCTCCAATAGGTCAATCCCGTAGCGTTCCAGCGCTTTATATTTGTCCTCCGGATTTTGGTCGGTTATCTTTTGGGGTCCACGAATCTCTTTTAGGGCGCTCTCAATCTGTTCGGGCGTAATGGAGTTGAGCCGTAGAATCTCTTTCGCATCGCTTTGCACCGAGGCCAGCGCGATGAGCAGGTGCTCCACACTCAAGTATTCGTCGCCCATCGCATCCGCCCTGTTTTGAGCATCCAGAACAACCTGGCTGAAGGCCGGGTCAGGCATAAGCTGATTACCGCTGCTGCCCTGTGGCAGCCGCCCAAGCTCGCTCTCGGTCATCTCCCTGATTCGCGGGACATTGGCGCCTATCTTTTTCAAAATCTCAACCGCAATGCCGCTATCGTCGCTGCAAACGGCGTCTAATAAATGCAATCCTGACATGACAGTATGCGATTTAGCCATCGCAATCTGCTGGGCGGTTGCCAGTGCCTCTTGGGCTTTTAGTGTGAATTTATCGAATTTCATAGCTAACCCTTTTGTTACGCTGACGAAATTTCAATTATATACATTTTCTAACAATCAAGAAGTGCAAACAGCGTGCCCAAACAAACCCAAATTGTAATTGTTGTTCTAACAAGCAGTTACAGTTCCATCAATTTCTGCCTGTGTGCCAGTTTGGCAGGTGTTTGCCTGGATTTTCGCATTGGTGAGTGTGGTCCGGGTTCGATATTGTTATCAGGCGGGCACCGATACCTATGGTATGGCGTTTATAATTGAGGAAGGGCTGTAAAATTGCCAGGGAGTTTTTCCGATTGCGTTTTTCGAAAGTGCTTCAATTAACAGCGACAGTTGGGGGAGGCCTTACTCCCCCCCAACCCAGCCTGTTTTCACATTGTAAATGGAGTTGCCTCTCAGGCGGCTGCTGATGTAAACAGCATCACCATTGATGGCAAAGACGGCCTCCAGCCTTTTGTTTATCTTGATTTGTGCTGCTCCTACTCGAGACAGAGAGTTGTGCAGGTCTGTTCCATATTCCAGAATCTGAATATCGGAAAAGCCCGCTTTTCGCATCACACGTACAGTGTCATCGGAGCTAAGAGTAAGTACGTCCTGCTTCTCCTGGTAACGCAAAGGTACGACCTCGAGACCTCTATGTGCTGCACAACTAACCACACCAAAAGCCAGAAGCGTCAGCAGCAGTGACGCAACAATCACGCCACCGTTTCTTGATAACCGACTAATCAGCTTCATAGCTTTTGCCTCCTTTTATTGATATATTTTTCATCTTATTGGGCGTGATAAACTGTCCCGAAGCTTCATCCTAAAATCTTCTTCCATCGGTCTGATTGGAACCCGAGTTGTGGATGTAATTGGTTCGGTGAAATCGACGGATTGTCCTGACTCGGGTATTATGTTGGCCGTGACAAAGACAGCAATCTCCCGCGTGGACTTGTTGTCGTTTGAATTCTTGAACAACGGTCCAATTACCGGAAGTTTACTGAAGAACGGGACACGTCTTTTTGCCAAACGTGTTCGGTTCTCCGTAAGACCGGCCAGTGCAACCGTTCCGCCGTCTTTGATACGAACGGTGTTCGTGGATGTTCGACGCGTAACAACCGGAAGGTCGCTTTCTCTGCCGCGAGGTATGCTGTCACTGACCTCAATGGCCAGGTCCAGTGTAATATCATTATTGTCCCCAATGTGGGGTGTGATAGTTAACTTGGTGCCGGACTCAATCTTTTCCAATTCGGAACGGGCATAGTAGTAGCCGCCGGTTTGCTGCGCGGTCAACATATAGTACTCTTCAGTTATGACATTGATTACCGACGTCTTGCCATCCTGGCCCAATAACTGAGGATTGGACAGTATGGTCGCCTCGTCATTCTGAGCAAGAAGATTCAGCGCCAAGTCCAGCGAATTGGTGAACGTTGCATCCGGAGTATACCCGATGGAAAGACCCCACGCATTTTTGCTGTCGAGGTCGACCATATCTGCAATTCCTCTTCCGCCAAGGTCATTGCTAAAAAGCCCTAAGCTAATACCGGGGAATTTCCATTCGACACCCAGGTTCAGCAGATTGCCGCGTTCCATCACCACAGTACGCGCATCCAGCAGGATCGCGGGACGAACGTGGTCGATTTGCTTCAGGTCCGAGATGATACGCTCCAACAAAGCCGGCGGTGCAGTTACAACCACTGTATAGGTATCAGTTCCGGGCGGGCCAATTTCGGCCTGTACGTATTCTTTGAAGGCAGAAGATAGAAGTCCCAATGCCGCAGTAGCCGTAACGTAGTTCATTTGTATCCGGCGCGTTTCGCTTACGAGCGGGAACATCGTGTCTGTTATCTTTGCTGAGCAAACCAGGTAATAATAAGGTGTCTTCTTCCAAACATAAGGAGTGCCGGCCAGGACAATACCGAGCGCCGTTTCGAGCGGAACATCTTTGAGTGTGCAGGTTACCATCCCTATGACGGTCTCGTCGGGGATAATGGTAACGCCCGCCAACGATGCGATATTCTGGAGCACAGTGACGAGATCATCTTCAACAAAGACGTTACTAATAAGCGTTACTTCTGGAACAAGTACGTTTGGTTCTGATACTATAGTAACTTGTCGCTGCCTGTCCAAAAGTATTTCCAATTGTCTTTGTATCTGCTCTATAGGCGTTAGCGGTCTGTTAGGCTCAGTAGGAATAACCGTAGGAGTCGTAACAGGTGGAGCCGGCCCAGTCCATTCGGGGCCTACCGGCACAATGGCTCTGGGCTCAGTAGTTGTAGGTGTTGTTGTCGGCGTAGGTGTGACTCTGCGCACAGGAGTAATTGCCGATTCCGGCATATCATCCTTCCAGTTTTCCGTAATGTTAGTAGTGTATGCCTTGCTGGGGAACATGAAACCTTCTTTTGACAGCGCAATCTCACCGGTCCAGTTATAGGGCACTGTAACACTGAATCTGCCCTTAGAGTCGGTCACAGCGGTGCCTCCGCCATTATTTGCTGAGACCTGTACACCTTCAAGGGGTGTACCGCCAACCATCACAGTCTCGGAGATGGTAAACGTCTGCACAATCGCCGTGAAGGCAAGATTCACCTGGTCTTTGGTAACGGGCACAGAGTATCGTTTATTTGTCGGCCTGAAGTTATGACCTGACAGTGTCGGTGTTACCGTGCCGCGCCAGCCGTAATCCACCGTCAGTTCGTACTTGCCATTGGCATCGGTTGTATCGGAACCTCCCTCGTTGTCTGCTAATATAAATACACCTTCGACGGCTTCGCCCTTGTCAGAGCGTAACGTACCGGAAATAATACGCTTCTCCAATGTCGCGGTATAGTCCTGATTAGCCTCATTGCCGAAAAGTTCAGCGTATGGCATCTCAGACGGGTCAAAGGTATAACCTGCCTTTTGCGGTGTAACGGTGCCCTTCCAGCCATATTTGACGCTGGCGCTGTAAGTGCCGTCCGGGTTGCTCATAACGGGTCTGCCCGGCAGACCCAGACCTTTTAATGTTACCCCGCTAACTCCAACAGAACCGCTAATTGTAAAGGTAATCTCTTTCGGGGTGTAATTACGATTCTTCTGGTCCGTGGTAATGGCGGCGTATGGTATATCAACCGGCGTGAACTCGTAACCATCCAGCATAGGTCTAACCGTACCGGTCCAGCCCCATTCAACTTCGGCACTGTACAAGCCGCCTGCACGGGTAACCGGATTATCAGGCAGGCCATCCATTGTTACGCCCTCCTTACCGGCTGTACCGGAAATGGTTAATATAACCGGGCTTGGAGTGTAATTCTGATTGGTCCGGTCGATCTTAAGTTTAGTATAGCTCATGGTAGTCGGTTCAAATTTGTAACCTGCCTTTTCCGGTTTGACCGTACCGTCCCAGCCCCAGTCAACGTTGGCAGTGTAATAGCCGTTCTCATCGGTAAAAACAGCAGCGCCCGGCAGGCCCTTCATTTCTACCCAGTCTATACCAGCCGTGCCGGATATCGTAAAGGTAATCACGCTGGCGATGTAATCCTCGTTAAGATAAGCGTTGGTAACATCAGTATATGGCTTCTCAACCGGCTCAAAGGTGTACCCATCTTTTATCGGTTTGACCGTACCATTCCAGCCGTATTGAACCTTGGCGGTGTACGTGCCGTTACTGCCGCTCTTCGGATTACCCGGCAGACCGTTCATTGTTACACCCTCTACTCCTGCTGAACCGGAAATCGTAAAGGTAATCAGTGCACCAGTGTAGTTCTGATTCGGAATATCTCTGGTAACGGCAGGGTATGAATTACTGTTTGGTGTGAATATGTAACCATCCTTCATTGGTATAGCGCTGCCGCTCCAGTTGTGGTCCACAGTGGCCTTGTATTTGCCGTCGCTGCCGGTTTTCGGAGTACCCGGCAGGCCCTCCATTACCACACCTTCCGCCGGTGCGCCGTCAATACGAGCTGTACCCGAAATAGTAAATGTCTCCAGCGTTGCGGTGTAGTCCTGATTAGTCTGGTCGCTCGGAACTTTTGGATAGGATCTGTTGCTTGGTTCGAAGGTATAACCTGCCATTTCCGGTGTAACTGTGCCTTTCCAGTTCCATTTAACAACGGCGCTGTAGTAGCCGTTCTCATCGGTAACTGTGTCCAGCTTGGTAACTATGTCCGGCAAGCCCTTCATCGTCACGCCGGGCAGCCCTGTTGAACCGGAGATAGTGTAAGTTACCTCTCGACCTTCGATCTGGGCGCTGGCGTTCAGCGCGCAGAGCAATACAACGCAGAGGACAACCACGCCGTCCGATAAAACTCTCCCGATATTTTTCCTTGCCATAAGTCAATGTCCCTTTCTGTAGCCATTAACCGGCAATAATACGGCTCTTTTGCCTTGTATCGGCAATCCACCGCCTTTCTTTAGTAAAAAATCTCTTTGCCGGCGTACTACCATTTAACCTCTATTTTTTCTCCAAGATCCTCTTGTAACTGTATAACTTCCATGACCTTCCTCCCTCCTTGGGCCATGACTCGTATAGCTTTTTGTTGCGTTACTTCCTCACCGGAAGCATATTCAAAAACCGCCGCGAGACGGTACATACCAACAGGAACATTGGATAAGTCGATAACTCCGGAGAAATCCCTGGCCTCAAGCGGCAGCATCATACCTGTCCTCATGCTGCTGAGCGCTGTCCTTACTATGGGCATGCTCGTTGTTATATCCACAACGGCGGCCCTGCACCTGGTGGGAGTAATGTGGATGCGACCGAAATTGCCGTACCTGGCGACAATATAATACTCGGACCCCTCTTTGAGAGCCTGACTTAATTGCTTCCCATAAACAAAAGGTGCGATACTGATATTCTCGTTTGCAAAGCAGATATTTGCAGTTTTTACACCGGCCCTCTGGCCATCTGCATAAGTGCTGGACAGACCAAGAAGCGAATAATAACAGGGATGTATCGCTGCGGTCTCCGGCATCTTTGCAATAATGCGTATGCTCTGTTGAGTGTGGCTGCGGAGCGTGAATTTCTCAGGCTCTATCTTCAACCACCCGCTGCAGTCCAAATCAACCCCCTTCAATTCCCCGAAAGCAACGCCCTGAAGGGAACGCGGTAACCTGACAGCCGCCTGAACATTGACCGTCTCATCCGAGGCGTTATAGACCTTTATTGCTGTCATGCGGGTAGCCCCCGGCTGGCAGCTTATCGAAACAAAACTCGGCGTCAGGTCAAGAGGCGCATCGGTCGCCACCTTTGTAACACTCGTGTCGCCGACAAAATCCAGCTCATTCGCAGTCCTGCTCGCACGCCGGCCATCAACATAGAGCCATCCGGATACCCTGTATTTGGCCGTTGGCAGAGACCGGCCGATGTTACTTCTTAATTGTAATTTGGCCCCCGGGATGATGCGGGTACTACTGAATTCTGCGGTTGTAATTGTTCGCCAGTGACCATTCAAAAAACCTTTAACTTGCGCAAAGCCCTTTATGTGGGAACGGGTCCCGCCCTCATTATTAATGTTCATCAAGACATTTGTTGTTGCCGGATTGTCCCGGTAGGGTTTAATGAGCTCCAGTCCCATTTCGCCAAGCTCTATTTTGTGCGGCAGCGGCCGGCCCTGTACATTAATAAGCACAGAAATCAAAAATTGTACTTTCACACCGGCATGAATCCCTGTTATTAGGGTCGGCCTGGGTTTAACGGACGCAATAATCCCCGCAGCGTAGAATCCACGCGTACGAGATGGCACTCTTACAGTTACCGGTACACGAGTTGTTCCCAGAAGGGGGATTTTAACAGTCTTGCTTCCCAGGCTTATCCACTTACTGCAAGAAGAAAGCTTTGATAAATCAAAACCAGAATTAGGCTCAATGATTCGCCACTGGCCATCCTCCCACTGGGTCAGCTCGGTAATCGACAAATCTATTTCGTGTTCCTCGTTCGGGTCCGTACTGTGAAGATCCAGGACTGTTTCGATCTCTTTACGAGGCAGGGCAGTAAGGTCCATCCTCATCGGCTGGACTATAAACTGGCCGAATGCAGACCCCCCGGATAAAAATACACTTACCGCAAGTACTACGGCAAAAAACAGATGTCTATGGGTGATATTTTGCTTCCTCACTTTTTTACCTCCCAACAACTCAATCCAACGATAACTCTTTGTTTGTGGCAAAGTCGAATAATGCCAGCAGACAATTCCAAAGTTTGTGATTACCATATCTGAGTCTATTATTGCATCTTCGTGACCAATTTCCGGGATTTTACACCGATACTGTGGCTTTTACCTTTTCGGCTATTTAACATCTTTACTTTTTATAATTCCCTCTAAAATCCCCATAACGACCGCCAATCCGCAATTATAGCCTCTTAACATCACATTTTGCTCGATAACGACATTTGCAATTATCTTCCTTCCTATACACGTATTAAATCATTACCAAGTTTATCATTTTATTGTCTCAATGTCAAGTATAATTTGCCCAATTATCCCAGATTGACAAAATTGTTTGTAAAAAAACAGGGAGGGCAGATTTAACATCTGTCCCTCCCTTAAACGTCCTTTTTGACAGTTGCCAGCAGGGGATTACGGACGTTAGTCCAAAAGCAGACTACGGCCCGTTGCCCTCTTCTAAGAAGTGCCCATACCACTGCACTTCTATACTATGGCTGTCCTGAGGCTTAATAGCCAGAGTCTGGTTTTACGGTTATCGTAACTTCGCCAACCTTCACTTTGTCGCCAGGTCCATCATTGTAGACGTTTGTCTTCCAGGCATCGATACAAATCTCCATTTTGTGCCATTCGCCGTCGCCGGGGATCGTATTGTCGCCAACAAAGTAAGTCTTCGTCTCGTTGAGGACCGCAGGTTCACCTACCTTGTCCAACCTGACCCCGAATATTGCATCGAAATTGGCTCTTGCATCAAAACCAACTCCATCGTCACTATGTCTCACGCAGCCTTGGTAGCATGGGAACTTGCCGGCTTGGTCGATAGACTCACAGTCGACTTGTTTTAAGAGGACACTAAGCTTGTTGCAGTCCTTTATCGTCACATAGTAGCCTACATCCATATACACAGGAAGTGTACAGAGGTCCACTTCTATGTACACATAGGGCCACATGCCGTCTTCCTTAAACGACCCATTTGGAGAGTCCCCTGCTTGTGCGGTAGCCACAAGTAAAGCTACAACTGCAATTGCAATTAAACTTTTCTTTACCATTTTCATATCCCTTTCTTAACCCTCGCTCCTTGGAAAGGCCGATATCGGCCTGCGGAGCTAATAATAATATTTCCTTAGCCCAGGACTAACAGTTGCCTGAGCAACACGCTCAGCGGGCTGAAACCTCTTTGGCCGACTCCGACAACTATGCCCGCTTTACTGCCTGCCTGAGTCGGGACCCATAAGAAATACGATTTCCAATCCGGGCTCTTCGGACCCGGCCGTTAATCGTTTTACCGCCTAAAGAACGGGCCTGCTTCTTCTGGCGGCTCGCAAGCATTTGCTTACGAGTTATCACTTCTCACTACCTAACACCTCCTTTCTCCCCCACCCTTTCCAGGAAGGGGCTTGTTCTATTTGAACAACTATCTACAAACCCTGGGCATTGATAATCGTTTATTATGACGCAGCAAAATCCTTCTAACTTTCATCACCATCTTCTCCAATTAAGGCGGTGGTGGCATTATCGTAAATGTAATAGTGCCTATGTATCTTCCCGCACGGTCATGGGGAAGCACCTCCAGCTGGAAATCCAGCTCAATGTCATGTGACCCGGTTTCTGGATTCGATATAGCCACTGGTTTTTCCATTGTAACGTATCCGTTCGTTGTAGGCGATTTGACGGAAATACGCTCAGGCGGTATGGAATTACCTCTGGGCCGTTCCAACGCTGTAATAGAGGCTATTATCGGCCCGTGAAAACAGTTAGATTCCACCTTCAACGTTAATGCCGCCGCCGACAAGCAATGAATGTTTGGAAACAAAACTGATCCAGGTGCAGAAACGGGGTCTGCAAATGTAGGCTTTCCAAATTCAAGACTGTTCGACGTAGCGGATATGCTCACGAACGGCTTAGAATCTGCCTGGGCAATTCCAACCACTCCTAACGACACTACTGCTATCAACAAAGCTGTTACTATTTTCATTTTTTCCTCATTCCCCAAAAAAACCATTTTCAAACAACAGTCTCTCTGCCACCAACGGCTGACAGCAAGCCTGATTGCATTCCCAATCCCTTGGATTTAAGGCGCTCGGCTTTGCTGTCTCGGCACCTGCTATGTTAGTGCCGTCTGTCATTAGTTAAGCAGCATTTCCTGATCGCCTGGCTAAGTCTTGCCAGATGGCTCGAAAGTGAGGATATAAAGAAATGAAGTATGTGATGTCTTTTCATCTCTCCTCATCATCACTCTCCTCACTTTCACTCTCCGTATTACCGGCCCGGCCCCAAAAACCGAGGACCGGACAAGCAAGGCCCTACGCGTATACGACTTGAACACAATTAGTTAAACGCCTTGCTAACTTACCGAATTTACCAGTTTTCTTTCTCTATGTCAATAGCTAAATTCTAAAATTTTAAATTTTTTTCTCAGCCAATTTTTATTATTTTACCCAAATTACCCTAAAATGTCAACAGCTAAATCACCTAAACCACCAAAACGTAGCTATTTTTTGTTTTTTTCGGACTTTGATTTATTCAGGTTACCCAATACCCAATAGGCCGGCTAATCCATAAGTTTACGTAAGGCTTTATAAGACAAGGAGATACAATACAATATATATGGTCGAAATAGCGGTTCAACCGCTGGCAGAACCCGCTTAGCCTGCCAATAAGTAGGGTCGGTCAGAAATTTTTTTGGTTCCTGAATAGTTATTTTTCCGGATTTAGGAACATTTTTTCGTGCATTTACTGTTTTTTGACGCAAGACCAAATTCTTGATAACACCGGTTTTTTTGAGTTGATTTGATACGGTTTTATTTGATTTGCTGATATTCGATCCAAACAAGCAAAGCCCGGGCGGCGGATCATCACCACGTTGAGTCGTTTAGGAATCTTAATAGAGGGTGATCGTTGGACCTTAGGAAAGTCCAGGCAGGCGCATTTAACGGAAGATTATCGGCTTTAGTAACTTCAATACATTACCAATCGTAGATAGTAAATACCGGCGTCATTTATGCTCTAACATCTTGCAAAAGCGTCCATATTTTGGTATAATCTAATTCAGGTTAAATGCGAGAAGAGTTTTTACGATGTTCCCGTCCTAGTAACCGGGCGGATATTTCGGTTAATGACTTTCAGGAGTCATAGTTTGAAGCGAGTTCTGAAAACAAAATTTGTGATATTACTATTGTTGACAACCTGTACCTTAGGTAGCGTACATAGGGTTCCCTCGGACTATCCGACTATCCAGGCAGCTATCGATGCAAGTACAGATGGCGATACTGTCCTTGTCGCTCCTGGCACCTACACAGGCGACGGTAATTGGGATATTGACTTCAAAGGTAAGGCCATCTCTGTAAAGAGTGAGGAAGGGCCGGAATCGTGTATAATTGCCTGTGACACTTTGCATTCATCGTCTGGGCATCCGCGTCCTGATAGTCATCGCGGTTTTCGCTTCCAAAACAACGAGGATAATAATTCGGTAGTGTGTGGATTCACGGTAACTGGTGGAGGCAATATAAGCCGCAAAGATGAAGGAGGAGCTTTCTTCTGTGAAGAAAGTAGTCCTACTATAAGGGATTGTATTATTGTTCGCAATGCAGCTGAATCAGGCGGTGGGATATGGGCTCGTAATTCGCGTATGTATGTAAGTAATTGTATTATAACAGAGAATCTTGCCGCTGGTTATGGTGAGGGTGGCGGTATTTGTTTAATCTCTGGCGAGACTTGTTTTGTAAACTGTATTATTTCAGGAAACATGGCAAGATCTGTATATCATGGTTGTGGAGTATACTGCGAAGATGGTAATCATCAATTCATAAATTGCTCAATCACAGGAAATCGAGTAAAAGGCGATCGGGTGGGTATCGGAATCCTATTCAGGGCAGAACGCGAAAACGCGATTTGCTTTTTGACGAATTGCATCGTATGGGGAAATCATGCTGGTTCTGAGGATTATGAAATTCGCCTATGGCAGTCTTTGGGGGTTGTTCCAATTTCTATAGAATTGAGAATTAAGCACTGTCTTATTGGAGAAGATATAAGCGATATACATGATTCGTATGGTATGGTTTCCGGCAACTGGCTTATGACCGATCCGATGTTTGCTCGCAACGGCTACTGGGATCCAAACGGCACATCGGATGACTTATCTGATGACTTCTGGGTCGATGGCGATTATCATTTGAAATCCCAGGCCGGCAGATGTGATCCGAATATTCAAAGCTGGGTTGTCGATGATGTAACGAGCCCCTGTATCGATGTCGGAGACCCGAATAGTCCTATTGGCCTCGAGCCTTTCCCAAACGGCGGGCGAATCAACATAGGCGCTTATGGCGGCACAGCCGAAGCCAGTAAGTCATATTTCAGCGAACCTTTATGCGAAACCATCATAGCAGGCGATATAAACGGCGACTGCAAAGTAGATTTCAAAGATTTTGTACTCATGGCGACCCACTGGCTTGAAGATAATACGCCGAATTGAGCAGGCGGTGTGTGGTTGTCAAGGGCCAATAATACTAACCCGCCAAGAGTCGAAGATCCGGTGTCGTTTGACGGGTCGCAGATCCGCCTACGCCTGTGCCTGCGAAGGCGGGTAGCGGGTCCAACAACCACCCAAAACATAAAACGCAAATCAAGGATGTCCTCTCTCAATAATGAGAAATTTACACAATTGAAATAAAATTTTCAAGATAAAATTGACGGTTTTTGACCGTCATCCTGAGCGAAGTCGAATGGATCCGTGGCGTTAAAATAGGTAAAATATTAACGAAAAATCAATCAAAAACGCTGATACCTTCGAACAAAAATCAAAATTTTCAAAAATTTTTAACTACCTTGCTGACATCGAGTTACAAGAATCTCGAATCGATATTCGAGAACTTTTTTCGTATCAAAAGTGCAGGTAGCTCTAATTATAGAGGCGCTGCTTTTTTCGCCTCCGGCAAAAAGATGCCAAATACTAATATAGAAAATTGTCAATATCGAAGTCGAAGATCCGGCATCTGTTTGACGGAATCCAGCCTTCCTTGGACAGAACCAATTAACCAATCACAAACCCTTACCTGACCTGTTATTATGAGCAATAGAACAACAATCAAACCACCCATCCCGACAACGTCGGGATTCCACAATTTTGCATTTTACACTTTGCACTTTGATTTCTCCTCTCTCGCTCCTCTACATCTGTCGAGAACGCTTTACAAATCAGCTCATTTTATGCAAAACAAACCCAATTTACTGGATGCCAAAACAAACGTAAGTATCTATTATACAAAGATATATAACAATAAACCGCCTCATGCTCCAGAAAAAACAAACCCAATTTTTGTATCAGGAACTCCACTGATCATTTATAATTACAGGGCCGTAAAAGAAAAGCCGATACATAAATTCGTTGACTATCGACCTTGAATAATGGATCGAACGACAAGATATGAGAAAATGACTGATGTAGCTTATCAGAAGTGTATTAATCCGGATTGCGGAGCCGAGTTCGACTGCGGACGGGCGATGTTCAAGTGCCCCCAATGTGGTGAGCTGCTGGATATACGCTATAACTGGGACAAAATCGAGGTCCCCGGTAAACTGAGTGATTTTGCCAAACGCTGGGCGAACAGAAAAAGGCCTTTGGATTTTTCCGGCGTCTGGCGATTCCGCGAACTATTGAGCTTCTGTGAAGATAAATATAAAGTAACCATCGGCGAAGGACAGACTATCCTGCAGCAAAACGATGCTGTGGCTGAATATGTCGATGTAAAGCCAGGGCGTCTGTTTCTTCAATATGAAGGGCTGAATCCGTCCGGGTCGTTCAAAGATAACGGGATGTCGGCGGCGTTCAGTCATGCAAAAATGGTCGGCGCGACTTCGAGCGCTTGTGCATCGACGGGCAATACCTCTGCGGCGGTGGCTTTATACGCGCATAGCTGCGGGATTAAATGCACGGTGTTCATCGGCTCAGGTCGAATCGCCTTCGGCAAACTCAGCCAGGCGATGGATTACGGCGCGCAAACGATTCAAATACTCGGCGACTTTGATGATTGTATGCGCCAGGTTCAGGATGTCTGCACAAAACTCGGACTATATCTGCTTAACTCGCTGAACCCATTCCGACTCGAAGGGCAAAAGGCCATAATGTATCGCATCATTGAAGGTTTAGGCTGGACTACCCCGGACTGGATTGTTGTGCCCGGCGGAAATTTAGGTAATTCCAGTGCCTTTGGCAAGGCCTTTTGGGAATTGAAGCAGCTCGGCTTGATTGAGCGAATACCGCGAATGGCGATTATTAATGCTACCGGCGCCGACACATTGACCGACTTGGTCAATAACAAAAAGCTTTCCTGGAATGACGGTAAGGTTGACCAGAAAATCATTGACGATTATTACGCCGATTTGACGGCCCGCAACTTTTCGCCGCATACCTGCGCTTCGGCGATAGAGATATCGCGGCCGGTCAATCTGAAAAAATGTCTTCGGTCGATTGATATATGTGATGGCGTCGTGCGTGCGGTACCGGACGAGGAGATTGTCGATGCCAAGGCGATTATCGGCAAATATGGATTGGGCTGTGAGCCGGCTTCGGCGGCGACAATAGCCGGCTTAAAACACCTTAGAGCTGAGAATATAATCGGCCCCGATGAGCGGATTGCGTGTGTGCTGACGGGCCATCCGTTAAAAGACCCCAACCTAACGGTCAACTACCACAAAGAAAAACAGGGCCAATTCAGCAATCCGCCCATAGAGGCACCGAACGACCTCGATTCGATTATAAAGCTGATAAAAAATTGGCAGATTGAAAGAACTAAGGACTCTATACCGCTGTATTGCGCAAGCCGGTAATGATAAAGCCGATGGTAAGGGCTAAGGAGCCGATTGCATGCAAAAGGACTGTGATTTGGCTGGCGCGGTATTGGCCGGGCGTGGCCAGGTCTTTTTTATTTGTGGATTTTATTGCGAATGCTGCAATCGGTAGTGTTATCAGATACAATAATCCCGCAAAGAACAATGAGCGATAGAGTAACATAGCCGCTGCGATAACAAAGCTCCCAATTAAGGCAATTCTGTAAATCCACATCGAAGCAGGTACACCGAAATAAACCACGAGTGTTTTTTTGTTTACCGTGGCGTCGGCGGGAGCATCGGGAAATTCATTTATTAAAATAACCAGAAAAATCAGTATGGCAACGATTGCAGCAGGTAAGAGTGAGAAAGTATCAATAGTTTCTGTTTGCAAATAGTACGAGGCATATACCGGAAGCAGTCCGAACAGCAGGGCAATGACAAGCTCACCAGCACAGCGATAGCCAATTTTGAGGGGCGGAGCGGTGTAGAAGAAGCCGCCGAGTAATCCGATAATGCCGATGATTAAAATAAAGAGACTTTTTGTCAGCAGGACGATGACTATTCCGATTACTGAGCCCAAAGTGAAAAAAAACAATGCAGTAAGCAGTGTTGCTCTGGCGGAAAGGATGCCCTGCTGGATATAGCGGCGGCCTCCGGAAAATGGCGTGGGATTTTTGTTTACCCAGTCGTTGCCGGAGAGATGGTCGAAGTAATCATTGGTTATGTTGGCACCTGAATGCAGGGCTATTATTGCCGACAGTGCCAGGATAAATAATCCGGGGTTAAAAGAGCCGGTGGTTGCGTAAGCGAGAGAAGAGCCAACCAGGATGGGGGCTGCACTTGCAACGAGGAACTTTGGCCGGGAGGCAAGGAACAGAGTAACCAATTTTGAATTTTCAGAAAGAGATTTCATAGGTCGTTAGTATTTTATACAGTTTAACAAAATTGAGAAATGAAATTTTTAAAATTGGGGGGAGAATTGGGTTTGAATTGGGTTTGTTTTCAACAAGTGTCCAATCACTTATATTTTCATAATCCGTTGTATAAAAGATGCTTACATTCATTTGAGCAACCTGGAAATTGGGTTTGTTTTGCATAAAAAGGGCTGATTTGTAGAGGATTCTCGACAGATGTAGATGACAAAGGACAGAAAACAGAAGACAGAAAACAGAAGACAGGTGCCTTATAGGGACGTAAATAACCCTCGTATAGCGTATAGCGTACAGCGAGCAGCGTATGACGGACAGCGTATACGGCGTATAGCGTATAGCGTACGGCGTAGAGCGTATAGCGTGCGGCGTAGAGCGTTTAGAAGATGATGGATGATTCATAATATACTTAAGACTAAAGACTAAGGATTATTTTTACTTGGGTCAGCTGCCCCTTAGTATTTGGCATCTTTTTGTCGGAGGCGAAAAAGCAGCCCCCGGCAGAAAAGCAAGTAAGCACACACTCCCCGGCAGAAGAGCCGTGTAAATACACCCGGGGATAAACTCGGGTAAACTCAGGGAGTAAAAAACACTCCCTCTATAATTAGAGGAACCTGCACTTTTGTTGCGAAAAAAGACCTCGAATATCGATTCGTGATTCTCGTAACTCGATTTGGGAAAGTAAGTTAAAAATTTTTTGAAAATTTTGATTTTTGTTCGAGGGTATCAGCGTTTTTGATTGAAAACTGGGGGAATTTTTACCTATTTTAAACCACGGATTTCACTGATTTCACGGATTTACCAAGTGAGATGCCGGCTGCGGATAGTCAAATGACTACGAGCTTTTTTATGCTACAAAGCTGGATGCTTGATACTGGATACTCGCAAGTTAGGAGTGAGCTAAAGTGAGCTAAAGTGGCTAAAGTGAGCTAAAGTTGGATGGTTTCCACGGGACGCCCAATGGCGGATGCTGGATGCTTCCGCCGTCGCTAAAGCTTCTGTCTTCACCTAAGCTACGATGGGACAAGACGGCAAGACAAGCAGAATGGAGAAGAAGAATAGGTGTCCCTAGTTTGTTCTTCACGCAAGTACCTCGCTTTTCTTGTGTTTAATGTGACATGGCGCGCTAAATTTGTCAGAAAGTTGTTGAAATTGAGATGAAGTTTAGGTATTTTAGTTTTGAATTTTACAGAAGTGTCTGCAAAACGCTGTCAAAGCGTACAGTCCGCAGGACGCCTTGCGGCGGAACAGCGTTTATGAAGTTAAATGGGCAAGTCCCGGTTTGCCAAAGAAATGTCCGTCTGGTTAGTTGAGTGCCTTAGTTCGGATGTAGCCGTCAAAAGTTGGAAAAGGAAATCGAAATGAATATCTATGTGGGAAATTTGTCGCTTGAGACAACTGAAGATGATTTGCGCCAGGCTTTTGAAGCGTGTGGCCAAGTCGAAACCGCCAATGTCATAAAAGACAAGTACAGTGGCGAGTCAAGAGGATTTGGATTTGTGGAAATGCCCTCTAAGGACGAAGCCCAAAAAGCAATCGATGAGATGAACGGCAAGGATTTGCAGGGAAGCCCCATCAACGTCAATGAGGCTCGTCCGAGAGTCGACCGAGGCGGTGGCGGGGGACGAGGTGGCGGCGGACGAGGCGGCGGCGAACGAGGCGGCGGCGGCGGACGTCGCTACTGACAATCAATACTGTCAAGACATCTCATACGCGTTAATGCATATTTTGCAATACTGCCGATGTGGTCACCAACAGGCGAATCGTCATCGTTGCCTTTTTGTATGTCCCAAGAGGGTCTCTTTTTTCGTAACCACTTGTTGGGCAGCTCCTGTCAGAGGATATGGATTAAAAATTATAAGAGAAGATTTGTTCCGTCCCAAACTGAACAGGAGGCTAAGACCTTTCAAAGTCTAATCGCGGATTGCACGGATTTTTTTAGCCACGGATTTCATGGATTTTTGGGGCCACAGAGAGCCTGGCGCAGCGTAGCCGCAACCAAAAGTTAGTCTAAACAAAATGTTCCATAACCTATTGTAATTACAGATGATACAATCGATTAAAATAAAAAACACGCATAAAAAACAAGAAGTTGAAAGATTGTATTACAGAGAACGCAGAGAAATAATCAATTTCTTGGTACAGTGATTAACATGGATTGTTGAGTGGATTAGAGATTAGAGATTAGAGATTGGCTTCTGAGGCTTACCGGGGAAGAGATAAGCAACTTAGATGCAATTAGTTTGTCGAATTGCCCAAAATTAAGTGATAATCCAAGGATTAAAACGGTTGAGTACAGCGTTGTCTAAGTTAGAAAGAAACCACCTATTTGTTTGTCATTTCTTTCTTGACAGATCAGAATTTTTTTGTATTTTATGAGGGTACAACAGCGGCTGGGATTATTCTGAATGACGAGAAGTTCGGGATGTTATACGGAACCATATAAACATAGTTATGTCATTGAAAGCCAATATCAAGAAACGCCTAATACTCTACCTGGGTATTCTCACTGCTATTATCATGTCATCCTTTTTCTGGGGATTGCCTGGGCAGACAATCAATATGCGACGAGCCAGCAAGGATCTTGCTGTTGTGAGGAAAAAGCTTGAAGGCGATGCGCGATTCTCTGAGTTGAAGATGGGTGTGAGTACTGCGGACCTTGGCAGAAGGATATGGGTGCACGGCGCGGTCCCAGATAGCGAAAGCCGTCAGCATCTCAAGGCTTTGATGACCGAGAACATATCGGATAGATTTAGGGTGTTCTATTATGTTTCAATAAGAGATGCATCTGTCCCGCCTGACGGTGACAGGAAATAACAAGTGGTTTCACTCGGGGGAATTAAAGGGATACGGTACATTTTTCGATAAGTTGTGTTTGATAATGATAGGTTTTGATAGAAGACAGCCCCCGACAGAAAAGCAAGTGAGCTAACATCGGGGGTAAACTCTGGGGAGGCTGAATTACAGCGGAGCTTTGGGACGCAGACATCGGCTGGAATTAAGTATGGTGTCCCCGGAATTAGTAAGTCGTTTACAAGGGATTACTTATGGACTTTGGGCAAAGGGGTGTTATACCGACACTCATAGAGGTCAGGAGTTTTGTACGGAAACCATATATACATAGTTCGCTAAATGGGAAAACATATAATGAATCGAACATTTTTAATAGTCATATATGTACTTTTATTCCAATGTAGCTCTGTTTTTGGGAACAGCATAAAGACAGATTTAGATAAAGCATATGGGAAAGCTGTAGGAGGGGACATCCGACCAATCCTATCTGTTCTTGACACCGTTGAAGACGTGAATCAAAGTGAATTCACTGCACTTCGTGAAAAGTATGAAAAACGTTTCATTACTGCAGATGAACGAATCGAGTTCGATGATCCGTTTATTACCAGCTTGTACAATCTTTATACGACTTACTGGCGATCTTCTTTACTCAATCCCAAAAGTGAAAAGAAAGCAAGAAAGATTCTTGTATCCGGGCTTAATAGACTCGCAAAATCGGAAGGTTATAAAGCGACTCTATTCGGATCCCTTATAGGGCCGAATATTAACGAGCTTGAAAAATTTTTTATTAAAACGGCAAAAGAGAGAGGTTATTATCTTCTTATGGGCAGGACTGTTCCACTACGTGAATTAATGATATGGAAAAAGGAAGAAAATGGAATTTTTCATGTCGAGCTGCTCTCCGATAGCTTCTCAGTGAATGTTGTATTTGCACAGGAATTCCTATCAAACGGATGGCTTGGCTATGCCACTTTTAATAGGAGTCATACGGGTGGTTGGTATAAAGGTGATACCATCTATCGCGTTGGCGCGAAACCTGGCGACAACAACGAACGGTTTCGTGTTTCCCTTTTGGGTCACGAAGGTCGACACATATCAGATCAAAAGCTTTATGGAAAAATGGATAGTTGGATTCGAGAATATAGAGCAAAGCTTACAGAATTACTTTTAGCTGAAAAAACCTTTTGGAATCTGCTCAATGGATTCAAGAATGAAGCGCAAGATGATATCTCCATTCCTCATTCCTATGCGAGTTATCGCATAGTGAGTGACTTAATTTACGAGTTGACTCAAGAGCAAGGAGCAAAACCCTTCCAAACTTTCCGTTTTGAAGATTATTCAAAAGAAAGGCTTAAGGATGCGATGGAACACATTCTCGGCAAGAATACCAAGTCCCTGGAAGCAAAGTAACCATAGTTGAAGCGTCCAATAGAGCAATAATGGCGAACAAAGGGATGGAGCGTACCCGCTAACGCGGTCCGCTCATCCCTCACGTTACGCGCGATTCAATGGAATTCAATAGAATGCACGAAGAGCCAAACGGTGTGCCGTGCACACCCTACCCTTTCTTTCAGAAATAGTGGTGGGGCAACCCTTCCCTTCGATTACACTCAGTGTAAACTCACTGCGCTCAGGGCAGGTCCCACCCTACCGCTGGTATCGGAGGTACGAAAAGGGTTCTTGAGCAAAGGCGAGCAGGTGCATAAATAAAGCAAAGCTCCATATTTTAATGTTTGTCAAAGGCTGTCAGGTTGGCAGAGAAAGGAGTTTTTATTTGGATTTTGGCAGGGGGTAGCTGCCTCGGACCTCATATCTTAACCTCGTTTATAGTAAGTACTTGCGCTAATATAGCCGTGTAAAAAGGCATTTGGCACGATATTTGCTTAAAATAAAAGAAGGAATATACGGATATGGTGTCTAATCTGTCAAAACTCGAAGAGGTTAACGTACTTGCCAGTGAGGCGAACTGGGCATGGCCGGAGGCCCTGCGCTATATATTTCGGCCAAGAGGCATTAATCTGCTGATGGCTGAGAACGCGGTGGAGTTCGTCAATATTATCGAGAGGAAACGGATTCATACGACAATCGTGGATATGGACTCGGAAGAGTCCAACGGGCTGGCAACGATAAAGATTATTCGAATGGATTATCCTCTTCTGCCGTGTATTCTCTTGACCAGCGCTGCGGGTGAATCTTTGCTCGGTAAGGCACTGCGGCTTGATGTTTTCAGTGTGATTGACAAGCCGGTTGATATGAGCATTCTGCAGGAGCAATTGAACAGATTGTTTGTTAAGAAGTATAACAGCGACATTTTCGCGTAGTAATAGACTGTGTAATGTTTCAAATAAGAATAAAGTAAAAGATTAAAGAAGTTTTTTGAAAGGAGTAATTACAAAATGAAGATTCGACCATTGGCAGATAAGGTGCTTGTTCAGCGTCTGGAAGCGGAAAACAAGACAGCGGGCGGAATAGTCCTGCCGGACAGTGCCAAAGAAAAACCACAAAGAGGCAAAATTGTCAGCGTTGGTGACGGTAAAGTGCTCGACGACGGGACGGTACGAAAATTGCAGGTTAAAAAAGGTGATATGGTGCTTTTCACGAGCTACGCCGGGACAGAAGTAAAGATAGACGGCAAAGAGTATCTGATTATGAGTGAGTCGGATGTTATGGCGGTTATAGAAAAGTAACAGAAGATTACCGACAGAGACGGGAAAGCACACAAAGAAAACGATAATCAATAAAATAGGAGAAAGAAAGATATGGCAGCAAAAAAGATAGCATTTGGTACAGACGCCCGCACGGCTATTCAAAAAGGTGTGAGCAAACTGGCAAAGGCGGTAAAGATCACGCTTGGGCCGTGCGGCAGAAATGTAGTTTTGGAAAAATCGTATGGCTCGCCAACCGTTACTAAGGATGGCGTAACAGTGGCTAAAGAGATTGAGCTGGAAGATTCTTATGAGAATATGGGCGCACAGATGGTCAAGGAAGTGGCGTCCAAAACATCGAGTGTGGCCGGCGACGGTACAACGACCGCAACGATTTTAGCTGAGAGCATCTTCAATGAGGGTCTCAAAAATATTACCGCCGGCGCCAATGCAATGCAGGTAAAACGCGGTATCGAAAAAGCGGTCGATGCAATCGTAAACGAACTGCAAAAAATGAGCACGCCCATTGATCTAAAATCGACCAAGCAAATCGAACAGGTGGCAACCTGCTCGGCGAACCAGGATGCGGAAATCGGCAAAAAGTTAGCTGAGGCAATGAAGACGGTTGGTGGGGATGGTGTTATCACCGTGGAAGAGGGCCAGTCACTGGAAACAACGGTCGAGCTGCTTGAAGGTATGCAGTTCGACAAGGGTTATCTGAGCCCACACTTTATTAACAATCTGGAGAATATGGCAGTAGTGCTGGAAAAGCCTTATATTCTGGTGCATGAGAAGAAGATAAGCTCGGTAAAATCGCTTGTTCCGCTGCTTGAGAAGGTGTCTCAACAGGGTAAGCCGCTGCTGATTATCGCCGAGGACGTTGAGGGGGAGGCGCTGGCTACGCTGGTTGTCAATAAACTGCGGGGAATACTGCAGGTAGCGGCTGTCAAAGCACCCGGATTTGGCGACAGACGAAAAGCGCTGCTCAGTGACATTGCCACTCTGACCGGTGGTGAGGCTATCTTCGAGGACCTGGGGCTTCAGTTGGAAAACATCGAGCTTCGGCAGCTTGGCAGAGCCAAACGCATTACCATTGACAAGGACACAACGACTATTATTGAAGGCGGCGGCAGCACCGAGGCCATCAGGGGCAGAATCGAACAAATTAAGAATGAGATTGATAACTCCACCAGCGATTATGATATCGAAAAACTGCAGGAGAGATTGGCAAAGTTGGCCGGCGGCGTGGCCCAGATTAATGTTGGGGCTGCGACTGAGGCAGAGATGAAGGAAAAGAAGGCGCGCGTTGAGGATGCGCTGCACGCCTGCCGGGCGGCGGTGGAAGAAGGTATCCTGCCCGGCGGCGGTGTGCCAATGCTCAGAGCTTTGCCGGCGCTGGATAAAGTCAAGGCCTCCGGTGATGCAAAGATAGGCGTTGATATAGTTCGAAGAGCGCTGGTGGCACCGATTAAGCAAATCGCAGAGAACGCAGGACTGGACGGCTCAATTGTGGCGCAGAAAGTTATGGACAGCAAGGAAAAGAACTTCGGTTACGATGCGCTGCGCAAACAATACGGTGATATGGCCAAGTTCGGCGTGATTGTGCCGACTAAGGTCGAAAGGGTTGCACTTCAGAACGGCGCATCTATTGCTTCGCTGCTGCTGACGACTGATGCAATAGTCAGCGAGATTCCTGAAAAGAAGGAGACGCCTCCGGCACCGCCGGGCGGTGGAATGTATTAACAAGAAGAGTGCCTAAAGTGCCTAAAGTTAAAAGTGCCTAAAGTTAAAAGATAGTCCATAACTTTAGTTCACTTTAGGCACTTTAGCTCACTTTAGCTC